>Ga0070741_10000757_pt1 | contig 109184 bp, 89 predicted proteins | sample Coa_R1_4_FD_66440 | JGI IMG/M metagenome (GOLD analysis project Ga0070741, IMG submission 66440) | Surface soil microbial communities from Centralia Pennsylvania, which are recovering from an underground coalmine fire - Coalmine... | ecosystem: Environmental > Terrestrial > Soil > Unclassified...
TTGCCACTGCGGTGCTAACCTTCTTCATTGCCGGTCTCCTTTTTATCTGTGCCTTGAGCACGTCGATAACTTGGGAGCGTACAGCATCCCATCCGGAGACCGGCCTTCTCATCCCATCTGATAGCTTCAACTGATGTGAACGACGGCATCATCGCAAGACATGAGGCAAGAACCTAAAGGCAATGATGATCGACAGAAGGATGCCTGTCGCGACGACCCACACCTGAAGCACTTGTTCCCAATAGAGAGGAAGTCTTCTCAGAATTGTCACTCGCCTAGAAAACAGCGAACGCTTTTTTTCCACGAGAAAGGTTCCCGTCGGTATCAGCGGGAACCAAATCAACACAACAAACACCGTAGTTTTGAATCGCTCTATACGTGTTGTCGGGTCGTAGATGCGGTCAGCCTTTCCGAAACGGTCACGACCTATGCCGTAAGGGTGAAGAACGAAGAGCCTCCCGGCTTCTTTACGCTCCTCTTCCTTTCGTTGCTCTTCCTCCTCCCGAAAGACTGTTAATCGTTCTGCGCTGTTAATTCCTCGCCGAGAAAGTTCATTGTTGAGCACGACACTAGCTTCGGGAATTAGGTCCGCAGAATCGAGAGCCAGTCGCAACAATTCTTCATCAGTCTTGCTCTGATATTCGTCGGCTAGGTCCTGTATTTCCACGCGCGAATGTTAACCTGCTTGCCTGCTCGGCACAAGCAGCCCTCGGGAAGTTGGCATTAAATCGCCATATCACCAGCAATCCAGAAAAAAGGCGAAGAACGGGCGAATGCTTGCTTTATCGCTGATTTTCGTCGATGACTCTGAGGACAACAACACACGGCGCTACAGGTCTGCGAACTCATGCGCCATCAGCAGCAAAATCAAGATCATATTGCGAACCCCGAACTTGCGGTTCGTCCACGGCGATGTCGATCTCAGAGTTGTCGTAAACCACGTTATAGAGAGCGAAAACATCGCGGTTCCGAGGGCGAGCCTGAACGGCTGCGAAAAACCATGCCTTCGCAGACCCAGAACTACGAAAACCAGACCTCCCACGGCATAGGTGCCGTACATCAAAAGCGGCCATCGACGGGCGATCAGTTGCTCAGAAGGTTCTAGAGTGTCGAACATATTGCCACGAATCTTAGACTCTCAGTGAAGTTGCATCCGTGACGGCGATCACGCAGCCTTTTGACCGTTGACGTAACATCGCGATTTCACTCACAATCTGTTGTGGGCGGGAACGACTGATTTGAGTGTTATTTTGTTTGAGCACACCTTTCCAACGTCAAGCGAGTTTCATGGGCCCATCTCACAAGCGGGTGTTCGTCGTCCCAGATAATCAGATTCATTGTTCCGTCGGGCGCTTCGAGACGAAATTCGTGATTCATGGGGTGGAGAATTATTCGGTGTGTTTCCAGCTTGAAAGGCGTGTATTTGACGTCTTGAAACCTATCAATCTGTTCTCTTATCAGTGGGCAGCTGGCGTCATCTACCCGCCAATCTTTGACTCTGATCTTCTTCACCATTGAACTAGCGTCCTCTTTTGGATCGCTCCGATGCATACGCATCAACTGGTCGTAAATCGAAGATGTATCCGCGAGGCGTACATGGGCCGACAGCCTCCCACTTCCGAAGTCGTATCCGATCGTGAACCAGTATTCCGGAACGTCGGTCCGATAGTCGCGGTGAGCACGGTACACCACGTGAAGGCCTGATTGCTGGAGTGGCATCAGGTTGTCGAGTACCCCTCCGAAGTTGTCGCTTACCCACTCCCAGTCTGCATCCGTTTGCGATGAGCAAATGGGAGTAACGCTCAAGGCGATTGCCAGAACGAACCAAATTGATCTTTGCCGCTTAATCATGGTGGAATTATTGCACCTTGGTGCATGTCGCCGAAGGCGTTTGTAGGAGCGGCTGCCATCTCGACTCCACACATAGAATAAGTGCCTTCACGATTGGCGAAAAATCGCCATTTCACTCATGACCACTGAGCGACGTTCTGGAGTCCAATCGCCTGACCTCGGAGTGTCGCCAGTTTTTCGTATTTCCCTGAGCCTCCAAACGACCAGCACGTACAAGAACCTCGATGTGCTCAGAAATCACTTCGCACCCTTCATCTCCGGTTGGTAACTCTGTACCGATCGCATGAACAACCCTGCCCATCACCATCGCAACCTTGGTCCAATGTTCCCCAACAGCCGAAAGAATAGCTTCGTCGATTCGTGAAGTATTCATAGGAGAATTGTGCCCTAGACTGACAGTTGCCGAAAAATCGCGATTGCACTCATTAACCGGACGACGGGCTCGCTTTCACACCAGGCAGCCATCGGGCCGCATGATGAAATCGCCCGTCAGTGGCTTGAAAGCCCTCCAACCACCGTCATCAGCGGAGACAATCAACCGAACACCTGAGCCTTTTTTGCTGTCCCAAAACGCTTGGATTTCGAGTTGATACGTTTTGCCATCTTCGCCGACAAGTTCCTTCGTTTCTACCTTGCCAACCAGAGCGGAGAGGTCTGAGTACGACAGTTCCTGAAGGCGGCGCAGTTCAGCATTAATCAGCGCATACGCGACCTGTTCATTCATGCAATCATTCTCGCCCGTGGGCGTAACTGTTGCAACATCGCCATTTCACTCACGATCCGCCGATGCGAGGCGCACTGGCGCGCACAGGACGACTTTTCTCGTTTTCATATCCGCCTCGAAGCCGGGCCGCTGACCGGGCACCCGGCGATCAGTTGCGACGCTGGCGCATCTTACTGACCTGCCATTAGAATAGGGAATTCTCTCAGCTGGAAAAGCAGGGCAAGTCTTCGCATGGGGTAGGAATGATTTTTTCGCGTTTGAACAAGCTTGCGGCAACCCTGGTGCTGATCGCGGCCTGGTCTGGCTGCGGAGACACTTTTCGTCCGGTTGCCATTCCCATCACTCCGAATCCACCGAATCCGGCGGCTTTTCATTACATGCTGGTGCTTACGCAGAACGGCACGGGCGATCCCGGGGCCGGCTCGCGCATTGATGTTTCGGGGGACACGAACGTCGGCAATGCAAAGCTTGGCCTGGGGCCGGTGCATGCCACGCTGCTTCCCAACGGGACCAGGATTTACGCCACCAACATGCTCGAGGACACGGTGTCGTCCTACGCGCCTGGTACTCCGACCACGGTGACCACGATCGCGCTTCCGCAAGGATCGGTCCCGGTATTCGCGGCCACGACGCAGAACGATTTTGTGTTCGTGGCCAATTCCGGCAGCAACACCGTGTCAGCGATCTCAACCGCTTCCAACGTGGTTGTTACCAATCCGGCCATCCCGGTCGGGGTGAGCCCGATCGCCCTGGTGGAACTCCCGAACGCCTCGAAACTCTATTCCGTAAACCAGGGCAGCGGCGACGTTACGGCGATCAATGCCGTTGACCGCACCGCTGGGGTCACGATCGCGACGGGCTCGGCTCCGGTATGGGCGATCGCCCGTTCGGACAGCGCCAGAGTTTATGTGCTCAATTCGGGCAGCGGAACGGTTTCCACGATTGACACCACGACCGACACGAACCTGAACGTGGACGTCAGCGTCGGGGCCGGCGCCAACTACATGGCCTATGACCGCACCTTCAACCGGCTCTATGTGACCAACCCGGCCGCGGGAACCGTGTCTGCATTCGACGTCTCCTCGGACCCGCCCAAGGCTCTGTCCTGGTCGGGCCTCGCCATAAAAGACTCGCTTGGCGCGGCAGCGGTCCCAGCGTCGATTGCGGTGCTGCCGAATGGGACGCGCGCCTACATTGCCAGCGCTACGGTATCTGGAACTCCGCTGGTGACGATCATCAACACGTCGGACGGAAGCCAGCGTTCGGTGATCTCCCTCTCGCGAGCAACCATGTCCTGCACAGGGGTGCGGTTCAGCTTGTTTGCCGCCGCTGATCCTGGCGGGACCCGGGTGTACGTAGGGAACTGCAGCGCGGGGAACACTTCGATCATCAACACGCTCAGCGACAGCCTGGTTCTGAACCTTCCCGCTCCGCCGAGTGCGGCTCCTCCGCCGGTGCCGGGCGCAGGACCACCTCCGCAGAACCCGGTTTTCATCATGACGGGAAGCTAGACCGATTTCATTCGAGCAGGATGTGCCTGCACACGCTGGCGAGCGGAGAGACTCAATTTCCCGAGGCCGCTGCGCGCTCTCCCTGGCGCCGGCGGTTGTAGCGCAGCGCGATATTCATGAAGATGCTGCCCGAGGCGGTCTCAAAACAAATCACCAGAGCTTCGGTATCTTCGCTGCTTTTATCGCCATGATCCGCGGTGTGCATGACGGGAGGATGGACGCGGAAGTGGAAGCCTTCATCGTTCAGTGCGGTAATCGCGTTGCCGATGGTTTGATTGGCAAGTTCGCTGACCGTCTCACGGACGAGTTCGTCGGACTGAGCGAGTTCAGTGCCGGCAAAGCGGCTGGCCACACGGACGGCGGTGGCAGGGTCGACGTCAAGGATGATCCTGCCTTCGATGTCGCCCGAGAGGCGCACCAGCGCTGCCACGCCTTTGCGGCGGTAAGCCTCCTCTTCCATGGTCAGATTCCCGATGGACATAGGAGATTGCAGGCCCTGTGCCAGCACGGCGTCAGCCGCATTGATAAAGGGCTGGATCAAATCCATCTTCATGACTAGGCTCCTGCGCCCGCCGCGTGGGCCACGCTGCCATCTTCTCCGAGCACGTACTTGATCACTTCATACAGAACCTCCGGCTTCACCGGCTTCTGCACGAAGTGCCGAGCGCCCCGCTGAAGGGCGGCCACGATGTTCTCCTGGTAACCAACCGAGGACACCATGACAATGCGCGCGTCGGGATGCTGCCCAACGATTTTTTCGGCGGCTTCGATTCCTTCCATCTGCGGCATCGTGATATCCATCAGCACGATGTCGGGATTGGTGCGATCGTATTCGGTGATGGCGGTCATCCCATCTCCGGCTTCTCCCGCGACCTGCCCCCCGAAGGTTTCCACCATCCGGGCCAGGTTCTTGCGGGCGAAAACGGAGTCGTCCACGATCAGATAGCGGACAGGCTGCCCGTCTTTGCTGCGTTTTACTGGCGAAAACTGCTCCATAACGTCCTCCCTCTCAGGTGCGTCTCATATCTTCCCAACTGCATAAATCAATGCGATCCAGTTTTTGCGGCTCTTCCAAATTCTCCGAACTCGCCTTTCCGATCCGGCGCGCATTGCGCCTGTAAAGTGCTGGCGAGCGAATCAAGCGAAATCACGCGCGTCACGTATCCGCGATCGATGGCGGCCTTGGGCATCCCGAAGACCACGCAGGAGTCTTCGCTCTGCGCGATCGTCATGCCCCCGGCAGCCTTCACCATGCCCATTCCATGGGCGCCGTCCTCGCCCATGCCCGTCATCAGGACCGCGATACTTGCGGCGCCGAACTCGTCGGCAACGCTTTTGAAGAGAACATCCGCGGACGGACGATGTCCGTTGACACGGGGTTCGTCGCTCAACACCGCCACGTCGCCCAGCGGAAGGCGCTTGGCTTTCAAATGCCGGCTGCCCGGACAGATCAAAGCCCGGCCCGCCAGCAGCAAATCTCCGGACTGGGCCTCTTTCACGCTGATCGCACAGACTTCGTCCAGTCGCCGCGCGAACATGTCAGTGAAGCCTTCGGGCATGTGCTGCACAATCAAGATCGTTCCCGGGAAGTCTCCGGGCAGCTGCGAAAGCATGAATTGCAAGGCGTTGGGTCCCCCGGTGGACACTCCGATGGAGACGATGCGCGTCGGTTTCTTCTTCGCGTCCGGTACGCCTTTGGCCGATCGCGTTGCAGCGCCCGGTTCCGGGATCATCTTCACGGCACGGCTTTGGACCGCAGCCTTGATCTTGGCAATCAACTCGCTCGCGATTTCCGGCATTCTGGCGGAAACGTCGCTGGGCTTGGCGACGAAGTCGAAGGCGCCCAGCGAGAGTGCCTTCAGCGTGACCGACGCGCCTTCGGTACTGTGGGAACTGACCACAATGACGGGCACGCGGTGCCGCCGCATGATCTCCTTCAGCATGTCGAGTCCACCCATGCCCGGCATTTCGAGATCGAGGGTGACGACCTGGGGCTTCAGATCCTCGATTTTCTTCAGGCCGAAATTGCCATCCATGGCTGTACCTACAACCTGGATGGAACTGTCGGTCTGCAGGATTTGCGGAATCAGTTTCCGCATGAGCGCGGAATCGTCCACGACGAGGACACGCACGGGTTCGCTCATTGGCTCACCGTCCCCGCATCCTGGATTTCGCTTTGCCCGGGCGAAAGCAGGCCAAGCAGCCCGATATCGCGATGCGATCGCGACTTCGAATATCGTTCGACAATGGCGGCAATGTTCAGAATCAGCACCACGCGACCGTCTCCGAGAATGGAAGCGCCACTCACCAGATCAGTTGAAACCGTCTGGTCGTCCAATGCCTTAATCACCAACTCTTCCTCGCCTTCCAGGCCATCCACAATCAGCCCCAGTTTGCGCTCGCCTACTTGAATGACCAGGACGAAAATCTTCGCCTCAGCCGACCGCTCCGCAACCCGCCCTAAACGAACCAGAGGCAGCACCTGCCCGCGCATTTGGAGAACTTCGAAGTTGTCCACCTGGTGGAGATCGGATTCGTGAGCCCGGGAAATTTCAGCCACACTGTTCAGCGGGATGGCATAGAGTCGCTGTTCAACCCGGAACAGGATGGCCTTGATGATTGCCAGTGTGAGCGGCAATTTCAGTCGGAAGGTCGTCCCTTCGCCCGGCCGCGTCTCAATACTGACGGTTCCTTTCAGGCGATGGAGAACGCTCTGCACCACGTCCAGGCCGACCCCGCGGCCCGCAATCTCAGTAATCTCGTCGGCTGTGCTGAAGCCGGGCCGAAACACGAAATTGAGGGTATCGGTCTCGCCCAGGTGAGCGGCTTCTTCGGGGCTGATCAGGCCTTTCTCGATCGCCTTTGCTCGAATGCGGGCCAGGTCGATGCCCCGTCCGTCGTCGCTGACTTCGATGATGACCTGATTTCCCTGGTGGTAGGCAGCCAGTTTCAGGGTTCCCTGCGCAGCTTTGCCGGTGCGGGCGCGATCTTCATCGGCCTCAATTCCATGCCAGATGGCATTGCGCACGAGATGAGTCAGAGGCTCGGCGATTGCGTCCAGAATGCTCTTGTCCAGATCGGTATCCTGGCCGGTGACCACCAGTTCGACGTTCTTGCCGCACTGCTTGGAAACGTCGCGCACCATGCGGGGGAAGCGCCGAAACAGCTGTTCGACGGGCACCATGCGGATCTTCATGACCGAGCGCTGCAGGTCATTCAGCACCCGCGCCTGAAATGCCATCGCGTCGGCGAAGCGGCCGCGGATGGCGTCCCGCGGGTTCAGTTTGGTCAGTTCGTGCAGCGCTTGCTGCAACATGGACTTTCCGATGATCAGCTCTCCGACGAGATTTAGAACGTTGTCAATCCGTTCCGCATCCACGCGAAGCACGTTTTCTATGCTGGAAATGCCCGCAGGTGCCGGGCTTTCGGCTTCCTGCTCCATCGGAGTTGTTGGCGTCATCGCTGCCGATGGCTGTCCCTCGCTGGGCACCCATGGTGGAGGAGCTTTCTTTGCCGATCCTTTGATCAGGACCGCCGTGACCTGGCCAATGACGGTAGGAATCCGGCATTTCAGCAACAACTGTTCCGCTGTTTTTTCCGAGGCAAAAGCGAATTCGAGACGCTTGGAACTTTCAGCGCTCCCAGGTTCGGGCTTGGCAGCCAGCACCTCACCCATGCCGCTAAGGCCATTCAGTACAAGCTGGCGCGCTGCAATCGGCATCGCGCAGTTGGGATCAATGATTGCAACAATGTGGAATACTTTCTTGCCCCGGCGTTGTGCATCCTCAATGGCCAGCTTTTCGTATTCGGTCCAGGCTGCGTGAATTCGGGACGTCGAAACCTTCTTTTTGCGCGTCCGTCCTGCCGGGGCGGTTGCCAACTCGCGAATTTGCTCGCGCAGGCTGTCGGTTGCCGGCAGCTTGCGTTTTTTGCGATATGCGACCAGCATGGCGGCGAAGGTATCGGCCGCGGAGAAGGCGATCTCCGCCAGGCCGGCATGAGAAGCGGGCATGTCGATGGCCAGCGCGTCTTCCAATTCGTGCGCGAGTTCGCTGAGTTCGCGGAACCCGCAGGCCGCGGCGTCGCCCTTAAGGGTGTGGACCGCGCGCCGGATGCTGCGAACCGCTTCGCGGTCTTGCGGATTCTTCTCCAGCTTAAGAGCTTCGTCATTGACCGTCTGTAACAGTTCCTGGGAGCTCTCGAAGAAAAGCTCCCGCAGTTCGGCCCCGCGCTCGTCGGAAAAGTGGGTCATCGCGGGACCTCGATCTTCTGGTATGCGGTGCCGCTGTTGCGATGAACCATGGCGAACTTGTCGGTGAGGCCGAGCAGGCTCTCAGCATGGCCCACGAAGAGGTAGCCTCCGGGATTCAGGCAGCGTGAGAACTTTTCAATCAAGCGCCGTTGCTCGGCTTCGTCAAAGTACATCATGACGTTCCGGCAAAAAATGATGTCGTTGCGCTGGGGCAGGTACTCGGTCTTGAGGTTGTGAAAATCGAAGTGCACCACTTCTTTCAACGCCTTCTTCACTGCGTAGCGTTCGCCAATCTTGTCGAAGTAACGCAGGCGGTAGCTGTAGTCCACCGAGGACATCTGGGTTTCGTTGTACGCGCCTTCCTGCCCGGCGCGCAGCACGGAGTAGCTGATATCGCTGGCCAGGATCTCGACCCGCCAGGGTGGGGGAATCAGCGGCTTCGGCGAAGGCATATCAAACGGAAGCGGGTTGCGCAGGTAGTAGTAAGCCAACCCGTCCGCGACCAGCATGGCCAGCGTGTACGGTTCCTGTCCGGTGGAACAGCCGGCGCTCCAGATGCGCAACGAATAGTCGCGGCGCTCCTGCTTGTGGTGCAGCAAGTCTTCGAGAACGTACTTGTGAAACAGTTCGAGCTGGGCCTTGTTGCGGAAGAAACTGGTTTCGTTGACGGTGAGATTCTCAAGCAGGCACGACAATTCCTGGCGCCCGTTGGCGCTGATCAGAAGGCGGTAGTAACTGTAAAAGGAGTCAACCTGGCATTCCCGCAAACGGCGCTGGAGACGGTCCTGCAGAAAGTGGGTGCGCCGCTCGTCGAAGTGCATGCCGCACTCCTGGTAAACGAGCGCTTGCAACAGCTTCAACTCGGCTTCCGTCAACGGGCTGGGAACGCTGCTTGTGCTCATGAGAATTGAATGTGCCAGGGGCGAGCGTTCGCGCTACTTTCCTGTGGCGGCGGCGCGCGCCTCGGTTCCCGAAATTGCCTTGCCTCCACTCTCCGCAGCCTCCGGCTTCTGACGCAGGCCGCTGAATTCCAGGAGCTTCGCCATGTCGAGCAATACGATCAGCCGGCCATGGTATTTGCCCAAACCGGTGACGCAGGTCAAACTTCCCTCCTGGAACATGCTGGGGGAAGGCTCAACATCGCTTACCGGAATCTTCAGTACTTCGGTTGCCGAATCCACGATCAGGCCGGCGAGCCGTCCGTTGTGCTCGACCACCAAAATGCGGTTGCGCTTGCCCGAAGCAATCTGCTTTTCGGCAAAGCGCTTGCGCAGATCGATGACCGTAACTATCTTGCCGCGAAGATTAATCACGCCTTCCATATAGTCGGGTGCGTCGGGTACAGCGGTAATGTCGGGAACGCGCACGATCTCGTGCAGGGAAGTGATGGGAACGCCGTAGGTTTCGCGTCCGACCTGGAACCCGACAATGTGGAATTCGCGGCTCATGACCGATTCCGCTCAGCTGCGCCCGGCGGTCGCATGGCGGGCGCTTTCCCGCATGCGCTCTTCGCGGCGCGAAACTGGCCGTTCCACGGATTCCAGCATGAAGCGGCCCATGGATTCGATCAGGTCTCGCGACATTTTGGACATCTGCTCGGCCGAAGCCGCCAGCTCGGTCGAGCCGGAAGTAGTCTGCTGCACCAGTTCGCGCATTCGCTCCATCGCCTTGACTACGGCTTGCGCGCCGGACGCCTGCTCCTCCACTGCCGAATTGATCTCGTGAGTGATTTCATTCAAGCGGGTGGTAGCGCGGGCAATCTGCGACGAGCCGTGAGACTGTTCGTTGGTGGCGGCGCCGATTTCCTGGGCGAACTTGTAGACCTCGGTGACCACGTTGGAAATCTTTCGCAACGCGGCATTGAGTTCCTGGCCCAGGGTCAACCCTTCGTTGACGATGCCCGTGCTGCGATCCATGTTCTCGACCGCCTTGCGGGCTTCCTTCTGGATACTCTGGATCAGTTCGGAAATTTCCTTGGTGGATTGCGCCGACTTTTCCGCCAGCTTGCGGACTTCGTCGGCGACGACCGCGAACCCGAGCCCGTGCTCGCCGGCCCGTGCCGCTTCAATGGCTGCATTCAGGGCCAGCAGGTTGGTCTGTTCGGCCAGATCGTCAATCACCTCGATGATCTTGCCGATGTCATCGGCGCGCTGCCCGAGCACATCGATGATTTCTCCCGAGGCGCGGATGGTGGTGTTAATGCGGTTCAGGCCATCGGTGGCCTTGTCCATCGTGCCAATTCCACTATGGACCTCTTCCCGCGAGCGGTTGGAAATGTCGAGCAGAACCTTCGCGGTATCGGCGACCCGCTGAATGGAGGCGACCATCTGATCAATGGACGCCGAAGTCTCGCTGACGCTGGAGGCCTGGGTCTGCGTGCTCTTCACCATGTTCTGCACATTGACGCTCATCTCGTGCATGGTGCTGGTCACTTCATCGATGGCAGAGGAGGTCTGCAGACTGATCTTGGCCGACTCGTCCGAGGCCCCCGCAACCTGCGTAGAAGCGCTGGCCACCTGCGAGGAAGCGTCGCGCACATTGCGGACCAGGGCACGCAGGCCCTCGACCATGCGGGCGAACGCGTTGCCCAGGGTATCGCTCTTGGAGCGGGGCTGGACTTCCACCGTCAGGTCGCCCCCCGCGATGGACTCGGAAACGGCAGCCATCTCCTTGAGGTAAATGACCATGTTGCTGAAGGTGCGGGCCAGTTGTCCGATTTCGTCGTCGCGCTTGATGGCGATTTCGTGGTCGAGGTCCCCGGCGTTCCCGATTTGCTCGGCGACGCCGATCAGGCTGGTGAGCGCGCTGGTGATGGACTTCGCCGTGGTGTAGGCAATCACGACACCAAGTCCTAACGCCAGCAGGGTGCTGACGAGGGCAATGGCGATAGTAGCGGTGGCGGCGGTCTCATCCGACTTGCGGCGATCTTCGAGTATCTTCTTGTTCTCCTGGTCGGCCTCGTCCAGGTACTCGGTCGCATTCTTCACCCACGAAGTCGCATCCTTTTGGAGGTAGAAGATCTGCAGTTCGGCGACCGTCGCATTTCCTCCGTCCACATCTTTCCGCTTCTCCACCAGCGGGACGGCAAACTCTTTTGACCAGTTCGTTTCGTTTTCCTGCAATTTCTGGAGGGCTCCCCGTTGCTGGGCCGAGTTGGTGAGAGACTGCGCGTTCTGCAGCTTCTCGTTCAACGATCGCATGCCTTCGTTCATGCGATCGACTTCGCGGGTATCGCCGCTTAGCAGATAGTTGCTCAGGTAAAGGCGGTTCTGCATCATCTGGAACTTGATGCTGTCGGTGGCTTCTGCCAGGTGCAGGGCCTGCGATGCGGCCGCCTTGGCACTGTGTTCGCGCTGTACTGCGAAGTAGTTGACCAGGAACAGCACAACGACCATCGCAAGGACGGCTCCGAAGTTCATGTAGAGTTTCTTGCCAATCGTCATTGCGCTTCCTCCACTGCCAACTGCATGCGGATTTCGCCGAATTTCAAGGGATTATTCCTGTGGCGAGAACTTGAATTCGACCGTTCCCGTGGTCTCGTCGGAGGCGGGCTCGAATCTCCACTTCTTGAGTGCGTCAACCGCCGCAGTCACAAGCAGGGGATGACCGCCCATCACCTTGGTGTTCTTAATGCTTCCATTGGGAGCTACTACAACGATGACTTTGACGGTTCCGGTGATATTCATCCGCCGCGCGATGTCGGGATAGCTGGGCGCGACCTTGGATTTCACTTTGCGCGCGAGCTCTTCTTGCGCGTTTGCCGCCGGCGGACAAGACAATGCGGTAACAGCAAGCAAGGCGGTGACTCCCAACAGGCAAGTCCCGGTGAACCGCCTAAATAGTGCAAGAGACACAGTTCCTCCTACGGGATGGTTGTCACTTACAAAGCAATGTGCGTGCCACGGCTGAGAAGTAATCTTCGGGAGAGTCCAGACCTTGGCATCTCTGAGATTAATAAAGGGTTAGGCTACGACGGAAGGTAACCATGGGCGTCGGCCTAAAGATTACCCCAAGTCTCAGACAAGGCTGGCGTTCTCGCCTTGAGACAAACTCCCTCGGCTTGTATTCGAACTAAGTACTCGGGGCCGGAATTCCCTTGACTCAAATTGAGATGGGGCGCTATTTTCTCTGTATTCAATTACTTACTAGAAATTGAGGAGTTGTTCCAGAGGCGGTGCTGGTCTGATCCAGAAAACCCGAATCCCTGAACCGGCAAGTGTGGACGCCCCGTCCGATGCTGCTTTTCAGCAGCTCCTGCTGCAGCTGTCTGCCGCAGCCGCCGAAGGGACCGACCGCGACTCTCTCATCCAGCTCTTTTGCCGTGCGACGCGTGCGTTTTTCAAGGCGGACGGCGCGTACTTTTGGCAAGCCGGCCCGGACGGCGAGTTGATTGGAGCGCAGGCCGAAGGCTTACTCGAGGATCGTTTTCGCGGAATCCGTATGAAAACGGATGAGAGTGCAGTGGCCTCGGACGCGTTTCGTCACCGCAGAACTTTCTACGTGAATCATGTAGACCCGGATCGTTATCCGCTGGCCGCTCAGTTCCGCGCCAAGGCAATGCTGGCGGCGCCGCTCATTGTCTCCAATGAGGTGATCGGGGCGGCAGTATTTCTGCATGCCTCGGACGCAATTTTCACGGATGACCTCGCCGCGAAGGCGACCATCCTCGCAGGACAGCTGGGAAGTCTTTTGGAAGCGAGCCGCCTGAACGAAGTTTCCCGTGAGGAACATCGGCGGGCCGTCATGCTTGCCGAGGTTGCGCGGGTATTGCACGCTGTCCCTGATGCTTCGGCGGTCACTGAGGCATTGGCCGACCGGCTCAGAATGATGCTCGGGACCAGGCTGGTGAGCGTTCTTCTGCGCGATGCCTCCAGCTTCCAGGTGCGGGCGATCTCCGCGGACAGCCCCCAGTTGGCGAAAGCAGTCCAGATGCGTATCGCGCAAGGCGGCCTGCAATTCGCGCCAGAGGTCGCGGCCAAAGCTGCCAACTCCGGCGAGGTGCTTTCCATCGTGATAAGCCCGGAGGGTGAGGGCTTGGGCGATTGGTTGCCGGCGGGAACGTTGCTTGCAGCGCCCTTCCGAACCTCGCGTACGCAGGGGGCGGTGCTGGTCTATCCACGCGGTGAGGAGCCGTTTACCTCCGACGAGCGGACGTTGCTGGCATCGGTGGCCGGTTTCGGCGCAGTGGCGATTGCCAATGCCGAACTCTACAGCATGGCGAGCGGCCAGGCCCATGAACTCCACCAGTTACTGGAAATCGCCTCCGAACTAGGATCTCTCAGCAATCTGGATAAGTTTCTGCAGCAGTTTTCGCTGCGTGCCGCCGATTTCCTGGGTTTTGGGCGGGCGTTCATCGGGCTGCTGCAAGATGATGTGTTTCATGTCCGCTGGGGCGCCGACCACGGCCGCACGGTGCAGGTTGATTTGCAGTTTCCCGAAGGTGTGGCCAGCGCAGCATTGCTGGCAAAGGAAGTCTTCTGGACTGACGATCCCTCGACCGTACCAGGCGCCAACCTGGAAATCATCCATCGCTTTGAGGTGCGGCAATTGCTCGCCGTTCCCTTGCTGGGCAGCGATGGCCGAGTGCTCGGCATGTTTGGAGTGCTCGACCGGCTCGACCAAGTCGGCATCTCGCAGGAAGACATCCGCCGAGCCAAGGCACTGGCGGCGCAGGTAGCGGTTGCCCTCGAAGTCACACGTAGCCTGCATGAATCGGAGCAGCACCGGCGTCGCGCCGAGTCCCTGATGGGTCTGGCTTTGGAATTAAACAAGCTGGTCTGCCTTCCGGAGTTCGCCAAGGGTTTCGCGCAGCGAGTTGCCGACATGATGGGAGCCGGCGCGGCTGCCATTGCCCTCAACGTGGGTACTACACTTGATGTGCTCGCAGTCCACGCGCGTTCCGGTGACCTGATGTCGGACCGGGGCAGACGGAACCGCTTAGCGTCTGTGCTGCAGGACGTGCTCTCAGAGCAGACCCAGCCAATCATTTCCGGAAGCACCGATGACGTCTTCGGTCCCGCCGCGGCATCTGTTTTCGAATGGGCCGATTGCACCCTGGTTCGCCTGTCGAGTGCTTCGTCGGAGTTGCTGGGTGTTCTGTGTCTGGCCGACCGCGAAGATCCCCTGACACCGGAAGACAAGCAGCTACTTTGCGCGGTTGCGAACCATGCCTCGGTGGCGCTGGAGAACGCGCGCCTGTTTACCCGCATGGATCAGGCAAACCGGCATTGGATGGAGATTTTTGATGCCATCACCGATTTCATCGTGGTCCATGACTATGCCGGAAACGTAATGCGAGTGAATCGCTCCCTGGCAGCCTTCATCGGAGTGCCCCCCCAGGATTTGATCGGGGTGAACATGAGCGCGCTGCTGGCGATTGGCGAGGAGGTTCCTCTGCGGGTCTGTCCGTTCTGCCGGAGCAGCGGGGATTCCGATGAATATGTTCATCCCACGCTGCAGAGAACCTACCTGGTTTCAACTTCGAAGGTCCATGGCGACAGCAATGGGGGACTGCAGACGATCCATGTGCTGAAGGACATCACCGACCGTCGCGAGGCCGAACGCCGCTATCGCGAGTTGTTCGACAATATCCAGGAAGGCATTTACTTTTCGACCCGGGATGGGCGCTTCATCGAAGTGAATGACGCGATGGTGCGCATGCTCGGCTACGACAGCCGCGAAGAGTTGCTGCAAGTGGATATCCCCCACCAGCTTTATTTCGATCCGGAGGCGCGCACACGCTCGATGCTGGCGATGGAAGAGCGCGGACTGGTCCGCAATCACGAAGAAATCCTGCGGCGGAAAGACGGATCGCCGGTCCACGTGTTGATCAATGCGTTCGCGGTGAGAGATGCCGGCGGCCGCATCCTTCAGTACCGCGGCCTCATGCTCGACATCAGCGGGATCAAATCCTTCCAGGCAGAACTGCAGCGCGAGCGGGATTTCTCGGGCAAGATTTTGAACAATACCCAGAGCCTAATCCTGGTCGCGGACACGGCTGGCCTGATCAGCTACGCGAACCGCCGCTGGTACGACATGGGATACGCGCAGAACCAGGTTCTGGGTCGGCCCATGGAAGAATTGGTAGCGCCGGCGCGACGCGAAGTTTTCAACGAAGCACTGGCGGCGACGTTGTCAGGCCAGCTCGTCGACAATCTCGAACTCCAGATCTTGCGTGGGGATGGCCGAGTCGGCCAGTTTTCCGTCAACCTCAGCCCAATGCGCGATGAGGCGGGTAACCCGAACAGCATCGTCGTAGTGATGACCGACATCACCGACGCGGCGACATTGCAATCCAAGTTGATGCACGCCGAGAAACTCGCCGCCGTGGGCCAGTTAGTTTCAGGGGTGGCCCACGAGGTGAACAATCCGCTTACAGCGATCCTCGGTTTTGCCGATCTGTTGATGGAAAATCCCGAAGTTCCCGATAGTGCGCGCAAGGATTTGCGGGTGATTTTGCAGGAAGCCCAGCGTACAAAACAGATCGTGCAGAATCTGTTGAGCTTTGCCCGCCAGATGCCACCCCAAAGAAAGCCGGTGCAACTTAACGGCATCCTTCGCCGCACGGTGCAGCTGCGTGCCTACGACTTTCAGAGCCACGGGGTGGAGGTCATCGAACAGCTGGATCAGGACCTGCCCCACGTCACCGGGGACGCGCATCAATTGCAGCAGGTTTTTCTGAATATCCTGAACAACGCTCATGACGCCGTTCGCGAGACGGGGAGAATTGCGCGAATCGAAATCACAAGCCGTCGCGGCGACAGTTACGTGGAAGTCTCGTTCCGCGACAACGGAACCGGGATTTCACATCCGGATAGAATTTTTGATCCATTCTTTACCACCAAGGAAGTAGGAAAGGGGACGGGATTAGGGCTGAGCATCTGCTATGGAATCGTGCACGAGCATGGGGGCGAGATCCTGTGCCACAACAATGAAGGCGGCGAAGGCGCCACCTTCATCGTGCGTCTGCCGACTCTGCCGGAAGCGGCCACGCTCGGTATGGCCGCGGGAGTAGTTCGTCAATGACGCTGCCCGCTTCCCAGCCCGCGGCTTTGCCCGTCCTGCTGATCGAGGATGAGCCCGCGGTCATGGCCTACGTGCGGACTGCGCTGGAACGCAGTGGTTATTCGGTCGTGACCACCGAGTCAGCTGCCGATGGATTGCAGCTTCTCATGTCGGGCGAGTTTTTGGGGGTGGTGTCGGACATGCGCACTCCGGGAGGCGTGGATGGCGCCGATGTGTACGCCTGGCTGGTAAAGAACCGTCCGGAATTGTCGCGCCGGATCGTTTTCATCACCGGCGACGTTGCCAACGACGAAACCCTGGCCACCTTGCGGCAGACCGGGGCGCCCTGCGTGGAAAAGCCATTCCGGGTGCAACAGTTCATCTCTGTGGTGCAGAACACGATGGGAAAAGGGCTGTGAACGACGATTTGCGAATCCGCCTCTTGGTGGTCGACGACGAGCAGAGCATTCGAAAACTTTGCATGACCGTGGGCGAAGGGCTTGGTTACGCCTGCTCGGAGGCGGACAGCGGCGAGAGCGCATTGGCATTGCTGGAAGAACAACCGGCCCACATCATTTTGACTGACCTGGTCATGCCGAAGATGTCGGGCCTGGAATTCCTGGAAAAGGTAAAAAAGCTGCTGCCCCGTTCTGAGGTAGCGGTGATGACCGGCCACGGTTCCGTTGAGACCGCCGTCCAGGCCATGAAGTTGGGCGCTTACGACTACATCAGCAAGCCCTTCTCTCCGCTGGAGGAATTGCGGCTATTCCTGCGGCGCATGGTGGAAAAGGTACGCCTGGTCGAAGAAAACGCTTTTCTGCGCGAGCGGGTTGATACCGAAGCCGAGCTGCACGGAATTGTGGGAGTCTCGCCGAAAATCCAGGACGTGCTGCGCATGATTTCGCGCCTGAAGGATACGCGCACACCCGTGTTGATTACGGGCGAGAGCGGCACGGGCAAAGAGTTGGTCGCCCGCGCCATTCACTTTCGAGGGTCCTACGCCAACCGCCCGTTTGTCGCGGTAGATTGTGGTTCGCTGGTTCCTACCCTGATCGAGAGTGAACTGTTCGGCTACGAGCGAGGCGCCTTCACAGGGGCCATCCGGTCGAAGACCGGGCTGTTTCAGGCTGCCAATGGGGGAACGATCTTTCTGGACGAGATCGGCGAACTTCCGCTTGAGTTGCAGGCGAAACTGTTGCGTGTGCTGCAGGAAAAAGAGGTTCGCCCGGTCGGAAGCAATCAGAAGGTGAAGGTGGATGTGCGCGTCATCGCTGCCACCAATCGCGATCTGGAACGTGAGTACAAGACCGGAGCCTTTCGCAAGGACCTGTTTTTCCGTCTCAATGTAGTGACAATCCACCTGCCTTCGCTGCGAGAGCGGCGCTCCGATATTCCCATGCTGGTCCACTGGTTCCTGGAAAGAATGGCTCCGGGAGAGTCGATCCAGGTCACCAATGCAGCCATGAAGAACCTGATGCAGTACGATTGGCCGGGCAATGTGCGCGAATTGGAAAACTGCATGGAGAGGGCAGTGGCCCTGGGAGACCGCAAGGTCGTAGATATCGCAGACTTGCCTCCATCCGTCAGTTCCGAAGTAACCCACACTGAACTCGCGAATTCCAGCGCGCCTTCTCCAAATTCTACGGACCTGGAAGACATTGAGCGCGCGACCATCGAGCGTGTATTCGAGCAGGTCAAGGGAGACAAGGCCCTGGCCGGAAAGATGCTGGGCATCAGCCGGGCTACGCTTTATCGCAAACTCAAGCGCTATAACATCGGCGGACGGACGCCGATGAGTCCTGGCAGCCAGGCGCTGCAGTAGGTCCAGCGAAGATCTACCTGAGACAGAGTTTCACTTTGAGACCCAGGTTTTTCCCGGATAGGGCATCTCTCTCCGTTCTCGATAATTTCTCCTCTGTAATCAGCAGCTTACGGTTGCTTCCAACCGTTGGGGATTTGGCTGGAGTCGTGCACTCTGTTTTCAGGATGCGGTCTGGGAATGGAGGTCGTGCTAACCGGCATACTCGCCCTGGACCGCATCAATTCCGCCACACGAGGACGGATTGTGTCGAAGCCGGCAGTTGGAAGCGCACGCTCCAGCTCTGAAACATCTATTACGAAACTAGCGCGATTTTTTCGCGATGCGACCCCGGTGCGAATCCCGGTACGCCTGACTCGAGAGATCGCCGACGGCCCGACCACCGAAACCACGGTGATCGAATTCGGGACCCCGCGCGAAGTCTTGTTTACCTCGAACCTGCCTTTGCAATTTGCGGACCGGCTGCGGGTGCAGAATTCTGACGGCACTCTTAATGTGGAAGCCTCGGTGGTGGCTCTGCAGCATCATCGGGGGCGAACGGCGGTAGCTGCCCGCTTTACACATGATGTTGGCAATTGGATCGTGAAACCATGAATCCCGAAACCTCTCTGAGCGAATTATCTGCCGAATGGAAGGCCGCGCGCCTGCTTTACCCGTTGTATGCGGCACTGGCGCACGAATTTGTGATTGATCTGCCGCACTGTCCGGACCTGGAGGCCGGCGTTGACGCTCCCCCTCAAGAGTCGGTGGAGCAAGCCCGACAATGGTTCCTGGAAGTAGACCAGCGCATACAGGTGCACCAACTGCGTCAATTTCTGCAAACCACGACCTTAACCAGCGATGAAGCCTTGCGGGAGCTTCTGCATCATCATTTGCACAAAGCCGAGAGAGCCGACAGCGATCGCGACAAAGTCGATTTTCTGCTGGTGCAGTATTTCTCGCATTGCACTCCGTCCCGGCTGGAGGACGCCGACGTGGATATGGAATACGTCGCGCAGGTCCTGGAGCCGGTGCTGGGAAAGGTGGATCTCACCATTCCTGCCGAGCTTGCGCCGCTCGAGCAATACATTCAGGCCGCCAATCACTCAGCGAGTTTGAACGACCTGCTGAGCGGCGGGATCCTCGATCGCGGGCGCAAGCTGAAGGTAGCCGTCGGGAAAGCCTACTTCATTCCGGCTGCGATGATTGCCTTCACCCGGTTCAGCTTCCTCATGAGACGCGTGTTTTTCCGGCTCATGCACCAGGACCTGAACGCAATCGCGGATGGCTTGCGCGAATTGGAATCGTTGGGCGTAAGCAGCCTTGACTGCCGGCGTGCGCAATTCGGGGCGGATGAGCCCACGGTGCGTTTGCGAATGATCTGCCAGTCCTGGAAGGTCATGTTCCATGCCGAATACTCGTCGGGGCAGCCGCTACGAATGCTGGTGGACCTGCGCAGCGTAGTGGACTCGGCCTTAAAGCGAAACCGTTCCACCAGCATAAAACAAAATCCGTCGACGCCGCAGAAAGCCAAAGCCGCGGCTGCGGCAGCCGGGTTTAGCGTCAATGCTACGGCCGTGCCGGAGTTTGAGGTTTCGGCCGGCTCACCCGCGATGGACCAGGATTTCTCTGATGTCCAGCGTTCAAAGGACGATGACAACGCCTGAAGGCGAAGGAACTGGCTACCGTGAATCTGGGAATGGTCCTGATCGTCTCCGATGATGCCGATTTCGCGCGGCAAGTGACCACGAGTTGGGACAGCGATGCGGAGCGTCCGGCCTTGACGTTGATGAGTGGAGACGTGTGCCGGCATCCCGCGTCAGAAGATTTCGACGTCGCGATCGTCGGGAATGTGGCGCGAGACTGTCTCGACTCTGTGCTGCGGTTCCTGCTCAGCACCGGCAAGCCCGTACTCCTGGTTGGCGATGGCGGACTGCAATTGAATGCCGATGCGGCGGCGTTACGAGTGCCGCAACGCGAAGGCTGGCCCCAGACCGTGAAGCTGCTTACGGCCCAGGCGTTACGTCAAGCCCATGCAGAAGCTCGGGTTCGGCGCACCGAGGAGGCGCTGGCGCATCTGGACAGCCAGGCGGCGCTTGGTCGTTACATGCTCGAGATGCGCCATCTGCTGAACAACGCCCTCACCTCGGTTCTGGGTAACTCCGAGTTGCTGTTGCTGGAGGGCGCGCTATCGGAAACTGCTACCGGCCAGATTGAAACGATCAGGACCATGGCAGTCCGCATCCACGAAATCCTGCAACGCTTTACCTCTCTGGAAAAGGAGCTGAACGCCGTGGCGAGGCAGGAAAGGCGGAAGGGCTCGGCCAAAGCCCAGGCGGCTGGCGCCTAGCCATTCGAGCGTAAAGGACTCCCCCGGAAGAGCCGATGCACACCGCATCGGCATGGCAGTTCAATCTGCCGTTGTCCCGTATGCATAAACTTCCGGCAAACGCGACCATTCTCGAGCATGAGCTATCGCAAGTGCGACTCTCGCTGGAACGGGAGACTGGAGTTCTGCTGGACATTTCCGATGCCCAACTCTCCGACCTTCTGACCGAACGGGTACCAACGCGCGCCGCAAAATCGACAGACGACTACATTCACGCGCTGTGTAACACCGAGTCAGAACGTGAACGGCTGGCCGAATTGCTGATCTCGGGCGAGACCCGTTTCTTCCGTTACCCGGCTGCGTTCCAGGCATTCACCAAGCTGGCCCTTCCGGAACTGGAAGAACGCTGGTCCCACGATAATCAAAGAAATCTCAGGATATGGAGTGCAGGCAGTTCGTCCGGACAGGAACCCTACTCGATCGCGATTTCTCTTTGTGAGGCGTTGAAGTGCAGCAAGGAAGCATGGAATATCCAGATTATTGCTACCGATATTCGCGCTACCGCCCTTCAGGCTGCGGAGCGCGGCCTCTACTGCGACAGTGAACTGCAAAATATGCCGCTGGAGATGCTGCAAACCTACTTTGCCAGGATCGGTCAGCATTACCTGGTAAAGCCGCGCATCCGCAACCTCGTGACATTCACGCGCGCCAACCTGACCAAGCCGAATTACATTGGGCGGTTCGACTGCATTTTTTGCATGGATGTGCTGCCGCATTTCTCAGCAGCCCAGCGCTCGGCTGTGATTGAAAAAATGCACATGTACCTGCAACCGGGCGGATTCTTATTTCTCGGTCAGGGAGAGAAGTTGCCGGCGACCAATGTGACACTGCGATGGCGTCAGTGCTCGGATTACATGATGTATCAACGGCCGCTCGCTGCGGGCGCTGCATCGAGCCAGTGATCACGCAAACAGGAATTCCTTGGTGCGAAGTTCCTTGATAGAGTCGCGCAGCTTGGCCGCTTTCTCAAATTCAAAACGCTTCGCTGACTCGCGCATTTCGGTCTCAAGTTTGGCAATGTAGCCATCCAACTCTTCCTGGGATTTGAATTCCGGGATCCCGTCGATCTCCGCAGCCGTGAAATCTGCGTAATCGGCCTCGACAATACTTGCCAGCGACATCTCGAGCGGGCGAATGATGGACTCGGGAGTGATTCCGTTCGCCTGGTTGTAAGCCTCCTGGATGGCGCGGCGGCGATTGGTTTCTTCAATGGCCTTCTTCATCGAATCGGTCATCACATCGGCATACAGGAAGGCTCTGCCATTCAGATTGCGGGCGCAACGGCCTATAGTCTGAATTAACGACCCGCTGGAGCGCAGGAATCCTTCTTTGTCGGCGTCGAGGATCGCCACCAGTGAGACCTCCGGAAGGTCGAGACCTTCGCGAAGCAGGTTAATTCCGATCAGCACATCGAATTCGCCCTTACGCAGGTCGCGGAGAATCTTCACTCGCTCGAGGGTTTCAATCTCGGAGTGCATGTAGCGGCATTTGACGCCGACTTCGCTGTAATACTCCGCCAAATCCTCTGCCATCCGCTTGGTCAGCGTTGTGACCAGCACGCGTTCGCCTCGCGCCACCCGTTCCCTGATTTCATGCAGCAGATCGTCAATCTGCCCCTTCACGGGCCGAATCTCGACCGGAGGGTCAACCAGGCCGGTGGGACGAATGATCTGTTCGATCACGACGCCGGCAGATTTGGTGAGTTCGTAGGGCCCGGGAGTCGCCGACACATACACCATCTGATTCATCCGATGCTCGAATTCTTCGAACGTGAGAGGGCGGTTGTCGAGCGCCGAGGGCAGGCGGAAGCCGTAGGAGACCAGCGTCTCCTTGCGAGAACGATCTCCGTGATACATGCCGTGAAGCTGCGGGACGGTTTGGTGCGACTCATCAATGAACAACAGGTAGTCACGAGGGAAGTAGTCGAGCAACGTGGGGGGCGGTTCTCCTGGAAGCCGGCCGGTGAAGTGCCGTGAGTAGTTTTCGATGCCGTGGCAGAATCCCATGGTCTTGATCATTTCAAGGTCGAACATGGTGCGCTGGTGCACACGCTGCGATTCAACCAAACGCCCTTGCTTTTCGAGTTCGACTTCCCACCAGGCCAGTTCCTCACGGATGGATTGAACCGCCTTGTCCCGCGTCTCCTGCTTCATCACGTAGTGTGTTTTCGGATAAATCGGAAGCCGCACATATTTCTGCTTCACGGTGCCGAAGAGAGGGTCGATCTGGGAGAGAGATTCCACCTCATCACCGAAGAGCTCAATCCGATAGGCCATGTCGTCGTAGGTGGGGAAGACCTCGATAACATCACCGCGTACGCGGAAGGTGCCGCGCCGGAAGTCGCCGTTAGTGCGCTCGTAGAGGATCTCTACCAACTTGCGGGTGATGTCCTCGCGCTTGATTTTCTGGCCCTTTTCGAGGAACAGCAGCATGCCGTAATAAGCTTCCGGCGATCCCAGGCCGTATATGCAGCTCACCGAGGCAACGATCAGCACATCTCTGCGCTCGAACAGCGATCGGGTTGCGGAAAGCCGCAGCTTGTCGAGTTCATCGTTAATGGTGGCTTCTTTTTCGATGTAGAGGTCGGCCGCGGGCACGTACGCTTCCGGCTGGTAATAGTCGTAATACGAGACGAAATATTCCACCGCATTGTGCGGAAAGAAGCTTTTGAATTCGTGGTAGAGTTGGGCGGCCAGGGTCTTATTGTGGGCCATTACCAGCGCCGGGCGGTTCGCCTGCTCGATGACCTTGGCCATGGTGTAAGTCTTGCCGGAGCCCGTGACCCCTAGAAGCACCTGGTGTTGCTCGCGATCGAATACACCTCGGGTAAGGGAATCAATGGCCCTTCCCTGATCGCCCCGGGGCTTGTAGTCGCTCACTAACTTGAAGTCCATGAAGAATACTGCCCCTACAGAATGGAATTTCGGCAGGCAGGCATCCGACTATTATAGCCAAAGTAGAGTGGCAGGGAATTCAGCGCAAAAAGGGAAAAGGCGCGGAATGAGTCCCCGCGCCTCTGGAATATTCTGAAAACTTAAGGAAGCTTGAAATTGACCGTCACCTCGGTCTGGACACCGACCGGTTCGCCGTTCAAGAAGTAGGGCTTGTACTTCCATTGCTTGACTGCGGCTACAGCAGCGCGCGCCAGGATGGAATCGCCCTTTATGACTTTCACATTGGTGATACTTCCATCCTTGCCGATGCTCGCTTCCATCTGTACTGAACCCTGCAGGCGCATCTGAAGAGCTTGCGACGGGTAGACGGGTTGAACTCGTTTCGTGATCAGTCCCTGCGACACGCCTTGAGAGACTCTGACGGTCTGCGGCGCAGCCTTGGGAACGACCGGTGTGCTGGCGACGATACCCGCGATGGCACTCTGGTCCCCTGTTCCATTCAGCCCCAGCACTCCGGGCGCCTGCGGCGCTTCCGGCTCAGTGTTCCTGGCCACAGTGGTGCGCGGCTGATCTTTCTTTACGATGATCGGCGCGGGCTGTTCGGTTTCACTCTCCGGGCTGGCCTTGGTGACCTCAGCAGCGCCAGGTTCTGCAGGAGACGGCTTCGCGGGTTTGGCATTGCCGATCTGCGACGCTGTTGTTGCTGGAACTTCGGAAGGCGACGCGGGCAATGGAGAAGCGGTCACAGTGGCCGATGGTTGAATCGCCGTGGGCGCAGGGACCGGGGTTTGCGCAACCGGAGCCGGGGTAATTGCACGCGAAGCGGAGCTGTGCATCTTGGTCCAGCCAAAGTAGCCGCCCACGATTACGATTGCAGCAATCACAACCCATATTAGCGGGCTCTTCTTTCCTTCGCTTCCTGCTTCTTGCTCGTGGTCCTTAACCGCCAGCGTACCAAAGCTAGGGGCATCAAACTGCGGAGTCACAGGCGCGCCGATGGTGTCATGCCGGGCTGGAACCGGGGCTGCCTTGGGAGCTTTGAATTCGATTGTCTTCGCCGCTTGGGTGGTTTCTCTTGCAGGCGCCGCGGCCGCACCTTGGCTGCTCACTCCCCAGGACGGCGCGGTTGAAGGTGTCGTCTGGGACGGTGCTTCAACTTCCGGAGCCGCCACCTCGGGCTCTGCCTGCGAGGGCTTTGATGTACCCGCAACCTCCGCAGCGCGTTTCAACGCGGAAGCCATGGGCTCAGAGAGCTTGCTGCTGGATTGCCAGGGGTATTCTTTCGAAGCCAAACTGGGCCCGCCCGATTTGCTGACGGGATTGGGATCCGGCATAGATTCCAGCAAGGCGGCTTCGGTTGGTTCGGGCGCGGGCGTCGCTTCGGGTTCGAGCTCAAACGTCGAATTGCTGGCCATGGGAGCCGGCGGTGCCGGCGACACTTTTGGTGCGGTGAAGATCGGCTGCTCGGTTTGGTAAGCCGCCGGTTTTGGCGCAGCGCTAATGGGTTGCGCAGCGGGCGTCCGGGAAACAGATTCAGCAGCGGGCTTCCCTGCTTCGCCCTTGCGCAGCAGGCCTCGCGCGACCCGCAGCGTGCCCTTCGATTGCTCCACATTGATCGGTTTGGTGAGAACCAGGTTGGCGCCGATACGAAAGGCTTTGGCAACTCCCGCCTGGCCCTCCACAACCGCCACGGAAAGCGAGGACTGGTTGGTCCCCGAATTCCGCGCGCTCTTGAACAACAGTGTGGCGTTCTGGTCGTTATCGCAATCCACCACAACGGCGTCATAATGCTGCGCCATGAGTTTTTTTACTGCTGCAAACGGCTCGTTGCAGGGTTCGACAGTGAAGTCGAGTTCGGTCAAAACTTGCGTGACGACACGAGCAGTCTTCTCATCGGGGCAGAACAATAACGCTTGGTAACTCATAAGCGCATCGTAGGTACAGTCGTGACGGCCTTCAAGTTACGGAGGTAATTGTTCTGACGCGTAAACCCTTATGGACACTGCCTTTCGCGAGATATCGGACTAGCGGGTAAGCTTCTGCGGGGCTTCGAACCGGACCGTCACTTTGGTTTGAAAACCGACGGGGACCCCGTCGTGGATGTAGGTCTCATACTTCCACTGCTTAACTGCATCCATCGCTCTTGCGGCCAGTGTTGGATTGCCGCTGAGCACGCTGACAGAATCGACGCTGCCGTCTTTTGCGACTACGGCTTGCAAGACGACTTCGCCGCGCACGCCTTTGAGCCGGAGCGCCTCAGGATAAAGGGGCTCGACGCGAGTGGCCACGTGTTGCTCGGCAAGATCATCCGCGACCGTGATCGGGGCCGGCTCTTCCAAGGTTGACGTCGTTGCCGTAGTGGCAAGCAAAACCGGCTTCTTCGCAGCAGAGGCTGTCTCCGGTGTAGCAGGATCCTCATAGGCGGCAACGAAGCCATCCGGCGGAATCACGGGCACAGGCGCTGGCTTTACCGCTGCTTGTACCGGCGCTGCCGGTTTCGGGGCTGCTACCGGGGGCGCTGAGCGTCCCGGCAAATGGGACCGGATGAGCCGAATATCTGTATTCACCACCGCCTGGAAGGACGGGACTGTGGTATAGGCTGCGTACCCTCCCGCTGCAAGCAGCACAAGCACAAGCGCTCCCAACAATGCCGGACTGGTCGTGCGCTTGACTGGGGTTTGCGCGCCGGCCTCGACAGCCGGCGGATGTCCTGACCTGGTTGCGGTTCCGCCGCTTCTCTCTTTCCCGTGCGCTCCCAGGTTTGCACTCGCTTTGCTGGAATTCCCGGCGTGAATTGCTTCTGGAGTGATTGAAATCGGCGAGGACTGTTTCGCCGGTACGGAAACTTTGTCCTGGCGATTCTCATGAGCGCCGCTGGACGATATGGCCGAGCCGCTGGGCTGCTGTACAGCAGCATGATCTTTCGCTGGAGACTGTGAAGATAAGATGAGCGCTTTGGCTTTGGCAGCAGCCTGTTCAGATCTAGCTGGAATAATGACCGGAGAGGGCTTTGCCTCTGGGTGAGATTTCTTGCGCATTGCAACCGCAGTGCGGATTGTGCCACGCGCCTGCTCGAGCGAGACTGGCTTGCTGATGACCAGCTCTGCCCCGAGGCGGAATGCGGTCGGAACGCCTGCCTTGCCATTCACGACGGCCACAGTCATGGCTCCGCGATTCAGTTCCGAATCGCGCATGCTCGCCAGCAGTTCAGCCGCGTCGTCTTGGCGATCGCAGTCAACTACGACGAGGTCGAAGGCCTGTGCGGCCAGGCGTTTCGAGGCAAAGTCTATGTCGTGGAACTGTTCGAATTGTATTTCCAGCTCGCCGAGAATCTGGCTGACCGCGTCCAGTGCTTTCTCATCGCTGCACAGAACAAACGCACGGGTGAGCATAATGCATGCTAGAAGGCATGCTTCCAAGAAGACAAGTTACCGCGGTACTTGGCCCGGACAGCTTGTTGCAGCGTGGATTCCTGTCATCCCACTGACTGCAATCCTGAAGTGGATCCTCGGCCGGCGAAGGAGCGGATTACTTTACGGCCTGCTTCAAGGCGCGTTCCGTGGCCTCGAGCAGTGCTTCCGCTCCGACCGGACGTCCTGTGGCATTGATCATCCACAGATCCGGCGTCACGTCTCCCATCTTCGCCATGCGTTCGAACTCGGGCCCGACATTGCCGGCTTTCTTCATCTGTTCTTCGATCTGAAATGCAATGAGGTGCCCGATCGGGTAATCCGGCAGGTAAAGGAAAGAATCAATCACGTGCGAATAAATGCCGAGCAACACTACATCCTGCTTGTGAAAGACTGGAGCGTAGTAGCGGTTCCATACATCTTTCGCGATCTGTATGACCGCGTCGCGCATCTCAGCCGGAGTTGCATCAGGGTGATCGTAGGCCCAATGCCAGGCGGCGGTGTCCACCAAAGCTACGCCGGAAATTTCGAAGGTCGCCCAGAAATCGTTCAAGGTTTTTTCTGCAAGGCTCCTCTCGTCCGGTGCAGGTAATCCCAGAAGCTCGAGGTCGTGTCCTTGAAACACGAACGCCAGGGCTTCGGTGAATGCGGTATTGGGCACACCTTTCAACAGCGTGTGATCAACGTCGTTGAGGGAGAAGGTCTGCTCGACGTTGTGTCCCATCTCGTGTACCGCGATGTTGAAGCCCTTGTAATTCATTCCGGATTTTCCAACGCGAGTTCGCAGGTGCGCCTTCTCGGCACGCATCTCCGCGCCCATGGCGTGACCTGAGCCGCGGGCGGGATCGACCACGATGTTGGCGGCCACCTGCTGCGCTCGATCGCGAGAGAAGCCCAGTTTCATCAGCAGGTTTGGAATGTCTTTCTGGTAAGCCTCGGGCGTTGGATACTTCGCCGCCACCATCCTGTCGAGTTCGGCTTCGCTGTATTTGCTTCCTGGTCGAAAACCGCTGTACCAAACGTCGAAAGGCTCCAGGGGGCGTCCCAGACGAGCCTCGATCACACTGGCAGTTTGTGCTACCAAAGGGGACGTCAATACCTGCTCCAGCATTTGCTTGACGCGAGCCTCGGGAATCTCGCGATCTTCATCGAAGCGCCTGGCAATGTGCGTAGGTGCGGTCGGCGAGTAGGGATCCGCGCGCCTGGACGCGTGATAAGTTTTCAGGAACATCGCATAGCGTGTGTTCGGTTCAGGAGTGCTGGAGACGTTCTTTGCCGGCGGCATATCGGAATCGCTTGCCGCTGCCGGCTTCACCTCGTTGCTGAACGGGTTCCAGTCGACCGCGGGATTATTCACCGCAACCTGCGGAATACTCTGGCTCACAATCCGCTCCATCACCTTCTGAATAGTGCGCTGCTTCGCAAGTCCGTTCTCTTTGTCGGCGTAGTCCGCCTTGATCTCGTCTCGCAGGTTCCAGTGACTCAGAAGCCGCATTTTGGCGGGGAAGAGGCGTTGCCCGTTCTCGTCCACGAGGTGATACATCCAGATGTTGTATTCGGCAACGTACTGGCCGGCGGCGGCTTCGGCCTGCGCAATACCGAGATTGACGTCGGCGGGCACACGCTTATCGAAGCGCTGCGCCAGGCGAACTTCAGCCCACTGCCGTCGCGTCCAGTTGGGACCATCTTTCAACCGCTGCTCCAGGGTGGTGAGCGGGAAATTCAGGAGCACCGTAAAGGCGAGCTTGTTCTTGAAGAAATCGTCCAGAACGTGTGCGGAAGGATCGTATCCGCCGAAGGCTTCGTCGAAGGGAAGGACGGGGCCGAGGTCAAGGTCCATCTGCTGGCGGAACTCGCGGTTGATCTCGTGCATGTGCCCGTCGAGTTGCTCAAGCAGACGCTCGTAGCGGTTGAACATGGCATCGAGCGTTGCCTGGTCACCTGCAAAGTTGCTGCGCACGAAATCTTCATAGGATGCGGCGTCGCCATCGTCCTCGCGCCAGAACTGGCCGACCTGGGCCAGTCCGCGTTGCAGGCGAGTGCGCTGCGCTTCGCCATACTTGGCAACCAGTTCGGTCTCCAGCTTAGCGCTGGAGGATCTCATCCACGGCGGTGAACCCGCCGGCTTTTCTGTCTGTGGGGACAATGAGTTCTCCGAGGCGACAGATGAATTACAGATGACCAACAAGAATAAAAATACGCAAATCCAGCGCACAGGCCACCTCCCGGCAAGCTTCAGGACTGGCCAGTATAGCTGGGTCACGCCGGAATCCTTGTGACACAACGCACGCCCCGCCGGGTTGTTCTCATTCAGCGTCTGGGCCGGTAAACATGCGTGGATGTTCCGAAGAACACTTCGGCACTCTCCATGACAGTCTCGGAAAGCGTGGGATGGGGATGGACGCTCAAGGCAATATCGCTCACCAGGGTGGACATTTCGATGGCAACGACCCCTTCTGCGATCAGTTCTCCGGCGCCTACACCCACGATCCCCATTCCCAGCACCCGCTCCGACTTAGGATCGATCAGCAGCTTGGTCATCCCTTCAGTGCGGTCCAAAGTCATGGCTCGGCCAGAAGCGCCCCAGGGAAACTTGGCGACCTTGATCTCGCGCCCCTGGCTTTCCGCTTGCGTCTGTGTCAGGCCACACCACGCAATCTCGGGATCGGTGAACACAACTGCGGGAATGGCATTGGGTTCGAATGCGACCTTATGTCCGGCAATCGCCTCGATTGCGGTGCGTCCTTCATGCGAGGCCTTGTGCGCCAGCATGGGCTCGCCGACAACATCGCCAATGGCATAAATCGCCGGGTCGTCGGTTTGCAACTGCTTGTTGACCTGGATGAAGCCACGTTGTCCAAGCTGCACCTTGGTCTTCTCGAGACCGGGAATCTCAGAATTCGGTTTCCTGCCAACTGAGACCAGGACTTTGTCGAACAACTGTTCGCGCTGTTTAACCTCGGCTCCTTCAAAATTCACGCGGACCCCGTCACCTTGTTCTTTCAAGCTGGAAACGGTCGTATTGAGCAGGATCCCATCGAAAGTCTTCTCCAGGCGCTTGTGCAACGGTAAGACCAGGTCGCGATCCGCACCGGGTAGCAGTCCGCCTGTCATTTCCACGACCGTGACCCTGGAACCGAGCGCGGCATAGACGGTGCCCAATTCCAGACCGATGTAGCCGCCTCCAATCACGAGAAGGTTCTTCGGAACGTCGTTTAAATCCAGGGCGCCAGTCGAATCCACGACTCGCGGGCTCTCAAGGTTGAGGCTGGGAATGATCGCCGGACGCGATCCGGTGGCCAGCACGATGCGGTCGAACGAAAGCTGATCCTCCGATCCATCCTCTTTTTTGATCTGTAGTGTATTGGAATCTAAGAACGCGGCCTTTCCGCGTTCATACTGCACTGAGCGCTGTTTAGAGAGCTGCCCCAATCCACCGGTCAGCTTCTTGACCACGTTCTCTTTCCAGCTTCGCAGTCGCTTGACGTCAATCCTGGGCTCGCCAAACTCGATGCCCCAGTTCTTCGCTTCCTGCGATTCGTTGATCAACCGCGCCGCATGCAGAAGCGCCTTGGACGGAATGCATCCGCGATAAAGGCAAACCCCGCCGGGATTGGCTTCGGGGTCGATGAGGGTCACTTTCATGCCCAGATCGGCGGCAAGGAACGCGGCGGCGTAACCGCCCGGGCCGGCGCCCACAACAGCAATGTTCAAGTTCGAGGTTTCGGGCATTCGGAGGTCTATCCCTGAACCGACAACAGGAATGGTTGTTCAAAGGCTTCCGCGATCCAGCGTAGGAATCGCGCAGCATCGGCGCCATCGATCAGGCGATGATCATAAGATAGCGACAACGGCAGCACCAGGCGCGGCTCGAACTTGCCATTCATCCAGACCGGCTCGGTGCTCGAGCGGGACAGGCCGAGAATGGCAACCTCGGGATAGTTCACGATGGGAGAGAAACCGGTGCCCCCGATTCCGCCAAGGTTGGTGATGGTGAAGGTGCCGCCTTCCATCTCCTCCGGCGTCAGTTTCTTATCGCGCGCTTTCTTTGAAAGCTGGGTCATCTCGGCGGCGAGTTCGACGATGTTCTTCTTGTCCACGTCGCGAATCACCGGAACCAGAAGCCCACGGTCGGTATCTACCGCGACGCCGATGTGGATGTACTGCTTATAAACGATTTCTTCTTTCGGCAGGTCAATGCTGGCATTGAATTGCGGAAACACCTTCAGCGCCGAGGCGCATACCTTCAGCGCGATCGCGGTCACCGTCATCTTGCCGCCCGCCTCTTCGGCGCGGGGCGCAAACCGCGCCCGGAGCTGTTCCAGTTCCGTAATGTCCGCCTTGTCATGCTGCGTGACATGAGGAATGGTGTTCCAGGCTTCGGAGAGATGTTCCGCGGTCTTGCGCCGGACGCCGCGCATGGAAACGCGTTCGGTCTTGCCCCACCTGGTGAAGTCGGGAAGAGCGGGTTGCACGAAATGCCCGGCACGCGGGGCCTGGGCTGTGCTCGCAGCCGCCACCGCCGCCTTGGTGAAGGCCTTCACATCGTCTTCGCTGATGCGGCCACCCGGCCCCGAGCCTTTGACCTGGTGAATATCCACTCCGAGTTCACGCGCCAGGCGGCGTACATGCGGAGCGGCGGGAATGGGTTCGCCATGTTCTCGTCCAGCGACCTTGTCGAGTTGCGCGGGCATGGTCCAGGCCGGCACACCTACCGGCGGCTGATCTGGCGGGAGCGCCTGTTCCTCTGTCTTTCCTTCTGCGCGCATTGCGGCCTGAAACGCGAGCCGCGCTGCTTGCTGTCCGGAGATGTGCTCGACCGGCGTTGCCTTGGGACGAGGCGACTGCCTGCTTGCCCCGCCTTCCAGGGTGAACAGAAGTTCGCCCACCTTGAGCTTATCTCCTTCTTTGACCAGAATCTCTTTGACTACGCCGTTTACCGACGAAGGTACTTCCACCACGGCTTTGTCGGTTTCCAACTCCATCACCGGCTGGCCTTCGGAGACTTTCGATCCGGGAGTGATCATCAATCGCACCAAATCTCCGCTCTCGATGTTCTCGCCGAGTTCAGGAAGTCGAAATTCGGAGGCGGCGGGAGCGGAAGCAGCCTGAGCAGGCGCTGGCTCCTGGATTGGCTTCTCGATAACAGGAGAAGGCGCTGGAGTGCTCGGCGCCTTTTGCTGCGCCGGTTTCGCTTTCGGGGCGGCGCCATTTTCCACCGTGAAGATTACCTGTCCGACTTTGACCTTCTCGCCTTCCTTCACCCGAATCTCTTTTACCGTGCCGGCCATTGAAGATGGGACTTCAACCACTGCCTTGTCGGTCTCCAACTCCATCACGGGTTGGCCTTCGGAAATTTTCTCGCCGGGGGAAACCATCAAGCGGACCAGATCGCCCTGATCGATGTTCTCGCCAAGTTCCGGTAACTTGAATTCAGTCACGTACCTGCTCTCCCTTATCGAATAGCCGGATTCGGCCTGTTTGCGTCTACGCCGAGGTCCTGGATCGCTTTCTGAACCACCTCGGGCTTGATCTGCTTCTGGCGCGCCAACGCATGCAGCGTGGCCACGACGATATGTTTGGCATCAACCTCGAAGAAATCCCGCAATGCGGCGCGGTTCTCGCTGCGCCCGAACCCGTCGGTGCCTAAGGAAACCAACGGCCGCGGCATCCATTGCGAAATGGATTCGGGCAAGACTTTCATGTAATCCGATGCGGCAACCAGCACGCCCGGCGCATCTTTCAAGGCTCGCGTCACGTATGGCAGGCGTGGAGTCTCGCCAGGGTGCAGCATGTTCCAGCGATCGCAGTCGTTGGCTTCGCGATAGAGCTCCTTGTAGCTGGTGATGCTCCACACGTCGGCTGCGACGCCATACTTTTCTTCAAGGATCTGCTGCGCCTTCAGCACCTCGAACATGATGGTGCCGCTGCCGAACAGTTGCGCCCTCAGCTTGGCGTCTTTCTTCTCGGACTGCCTGAAGCGGTAGATGCCCTTCAGGATGCCCTCTCGAACCTCCTTCCCGTCCGGCATCTCCGGCATGGGCAATGGCTCGTTGGTGACCGTCATGTAGTAGAAGACGGATTCCTGGTCTACGTACATGCGCTTGATGCCATCCTGAATGATGACTGCAATCTCGTAGGCGAATGCTGGATCGTAGGCGAGGAGGTTGGGAACACTGAGCGCCAGGACGTGGCTGTGACCATCCTGATGCTGCAAGCCCTCGCCGGCGAGGGTGGTACGGCCCGAGGTGCCGCCAATCAGGAAACCGCGGCAACGCATGTCGGCGGCCGCCCATACCAGGTCTCCGATTCTCTGGAACCCGAACATCGAGTAATAAATGAAGAACGGAATGGTGTTGATTCCGTGGTTTGCATACGCGGTGCCGGCGGCAATCAGCGAACTGATCGAGCCGGCCTCGGTGATGCCTTCTTCGAGAATCTGCCCGTTCTTGGCTTCCTTGTAATAAAGAAGCGTGTCCATATCCACCGGTTCGTAAAGCTGCCCGACGCTGGAGTAGATGCCAACCTGACGGAACAGCGCTTCCATGCCGAAAGTGCGGGCTTCGTCGGGAATGATCGGCACGATCAACTGGCCGATTTCTGGATCGCGCAGTAACTTCGACAGCAATCGCACGAACACCATCGTGGTCGAGACTTCCCGGCCTTCGGTGCCTTTGTAGAACTCCTCGAAGTGCGCTTCCGCCACCGGCGTGAGCGGTTTGGAGCGCACCTTGCGCTCGGGCAGATACCCGCCCAGCTGTTTGCGGCGCTCCTGCATGTAGGTGATCTCTGGCCCATCATCGGCCGGACGGTAGAACGGGGCATTGTGGAGTTCGTCGTCCGGAATCGGAATGCCGAACCGCGAACGGAACATGCTCAACTCTTCGTCGTTCAGCTTCTTCTGCTGGTGGGTGATGTTTTTGCCCTCACCGGCTTCACCTAATCCGTAGCCCTTGATGGTTTTTGCCAGGATGATAGTCGGGGCGCCCTGATGATTGACCGCGGCGCGATACGCAGCGTGAACTTTGAGGGGATCATGTCCGCCCAGTCGCAAGCGCGCCAGTTGCTCATCGGATAAGTGCTCGACCATTTTCAGCAGGCGCGGATCGGTGCCGAAGAAGTTGTGCCGGAAATACGCGCCGCTCTCGACAAAGAATTTCTGGTATTGCCCGTCGGTGATCTCGCCCATGCGGCGAACCAGCAACCCGTCGCGGTCGTTCTGGATCAGGGTATCCCAATCGCTGCCCCAGATCACCTTGATCACGTTCCAGCCTGCGCCGCGGAAGATCGCTTCCAGTTCCTGGATGATCTTGCCGTTGCCACGAACCGGGCCATCCAGCCGCTGCAGATTGCAGTTCACGACGAAGATCAGGTTGTCCAATCTCTCGCGCGACGCCAGTGTGATAGAACCGAGCGATTCCGGTTCGTCCATCTCGCCATCCCCGAGAAACGCCCAGACCTTTCCGCCGGTTGTTTTTTTCAGGCCGCGATTCTCGAGGTACTTGATAAAGCGCGCGTGATAGATCGCCTGCAGCGGCCCCAGGCCCATGGAGACCGTGGGGAATTCCCAGAAATCGGGCATCAGCCAGGGATGCGGGTAGGATGACAACCCACCTTCCGGCTTCAATTCACGCCGGAAGTTTTCCAGCTTCTGGACCGGTATACGCCCTTCCAGATAAGCACGGGCATAAATTCCAGGCGCAGCGTGGCCCTGGAAATAAACGATGTCGCGATCGCCGGTGTCCGTCTTGGCGCGCAGGAAATGGTTGAACGCCACCTCGTACAAGGTTGCGGCCGAGGCGTAGGTAGAGATGTGGCCGCCGATGCCTTCCTGTATTTTGTTGGCGCGCACGACCATGGCCAGTGCGTTCCAGCGCACCAGGCTCTTGATGCGGCGCTCCATTTCCTGGCTTCCAGGAAAGGGTGGCTGTTGCCGGACGGAGATTGTGTTTTGATACGGCGTCGTCGCGCTGAAAGGAAGGTTTACACCTGCGGCCCGGCGCGCGTGCAACGAAAGTTGCTGCAGCAACCGGCCGGCCCGCTCCGGACCTCCGCGCGACAGGACGTAATCGAGGGAATCCATCCATTCCCGGGTTTCAAGGACTTCCACTCCGTCAGTTTGGATTTCTGGCAATTCAGACTTCTCCATGGGTTGTGTGGTGAACCTTCCATCATAGCCAATTGTCAGCATTTCTGCTCAGGATGCAGCCACCGGTGGCGGTGCGGTTTGATCCGTAAGGCGACCCAGATCGAAATGGCCGGCTGAGGGTCGCTAAACATTCCTATGGCTTCGAATGCACTTGCCATAAATCGGGATCCCTCCCTCCGCCCGAATGACCGTTCACTCAAAGTGAGCCACTACCGATCGGAACCGGGCAAGCCCTCGTGCTGCTGCCTGGAACGACTGCTCTCGATAAATCTAGTAAGCTAACGCGAGAATCCAGGATGCCGATGCCACCCAGTCGTACCCAGGAGCCACACGCGCCGGTCGCATGAACGACACCGACCACAACACTGCGAGGGATCGCGAATTCACGCCGCTCTATGCCAGAGTACTTGCTCCACTGATCCGTCCATTTCCGGACTTCGACTTGTTCTTCATCAAAGCGCTGCGCAAAGCGGCGGTTCGGAGTCTACAGCTTCAACCCGGCGACCGTGTCTTAGATGTTGGGTGCGGTCCGGGCGGCAGTTTCGCGTATCTGGTTGCGGCAGTCGCACAGTCGGGAGAGGTGACTGGGGTGGAGATCAGTCCAGAACTGGCTATGAACGCAAGGAGAAGAGTGGAAAAGAATGGCTGGACAAATGTGCAGGTAATCGTGGGCGATGCGAAAGCAGTGAAACTGCAAGGAAGCTTCGATGCCGTGCTCATGTTTGGAGCTCCCGATATCTACGCTTCCGAGTCTGTTCTCGCCAACCTTGTTCCTCACCTGAAGAACGGTGCCCGGGTTTTCGCGTTTGGAGCTAAACTATCGCGTAATCCACTCGCCAGAGTATTCAATTCCGCATGGCGTTGGATATTTTCGAAGCTTACCTTCGCGTCAACTCCGAAGCTGGACTTTGAACCTTGGAAAGCGCTTGAGGCATGTGGCGTCAGGCTTAAAGTCGAAGAGCATCTCCTGGGGTGGATGTTCTTTGCATCGGGTTCTCTAAAACGACAGCCAGAGTAGCTCGTCGAGCTCTGGGTTTGTGACGACGGCTCTCTCTCAAGCCACAAAAAAGACCCAGAGGCTCAGGTCTCTGGGTCCGGACGATGGTGCGCGTACTGCTTACTTTTACTGCTGGGTAATGCTTCCGTCGTTGTCTGGATTCACGCCCATGAGGAATGCATTCTTGGCGTCACGCAGGTAGAACACAAAATCATTGCTGCCCAGTTCGGGGGGCATATGGATGATGCCGCGTCCCAGGACGGGATCTGGATTGGGGCTGGTGCCCAGGTACGCGGGCACAACGGCGGTGCACGAGACCACCTTGTTGGTCGAGAGGTCGGCAATGCCGCTGATATTGCCCGCGCCATCGAATCCCAGTTGCAACAACGCTTCGCTGTACTCCTCAGAGACCTCGGATGCGTCGACCGCGTAGCTCCCGTTCAAGGTGGATTGGCTGAAAGGATTGCCGCTCTGCGCCTCGGCCACTCCGACCGGAGCGTTCGCCGCACCAATCGTGGCCCCGAGGAAAGTTTCCATCACATACATCTTGCTGTTGGAAAGCATGTAGAGAACGTAGCTACGATTTCCAGCACTGGTCGTGTTGGTGATGGTGCCGCGGCCTTTGACGCTCAACGCGCCCACCGCGTAGGAGCCCACAATCCCGGTGATGGGATTGCCCATGTTGCTGTCTTCATCCTGCGTGCCATCCACGTGGCTGATCCCGTCGAAGGCCCACTGACCGACCTGGTTGAACTCGCCACGATCCTGGCTCAGGGTTGGGCCGACGACGACCGGCTGATCGAGCAGGAAGACGTAGCCGCCGTTCAGATTTGCGGCGGTGAAGGTCTGGTTCGCTTGCAATTCAGCGACACCGCCCAGCGCGGTGGTGGCACCGGTGTCGGTCTGAATGAGATTGATTTTGTTGGCATTCACGATATAAAACGCAAAGGTCGCGCCCGAAGTGGACGTATTGAGCTGCAGTGTGCCGCGCCCATGGGTCGTGTCGCTCACCGTGTAAGTAGTCGCGATCAGCAACACCGCCGGCGGAGAGATCGTGCCGAAATCGTTCGTGTCAATGTTGCCGCTTAGAATATGGCCCGCGCCGTCGGCGCTGAAGATGCCGAGCTGCCCCATCGGGTTCGTGAGAGCATCTACGCCGCTGGTGCGAAATACGTAGTTACCGCTCACCCCCGCATTTTTGAATGCGGAAGCATCCTGCAGTTCCAGGCTTCCGCGCAGAGTTCCTTTCCCGTCAAACTCCATCATCTTTCCCAACGTCCATGTCGAACCCCCGTTTCTGGACAAGATGAAGCGCAAAGTCACTCCGGTGGAGTGGATTGCGTTTGAATTGAAAGTGATTTGCCCGCGTGCATCGGGATAGACAACATACGTGCCAGTCAAGGCTACATTTGTGTGAACCCCGCCCGAGGTGTTCGAATCCTCCACCCCGGAGATGTTTCCGTTTCCGTCAGCAACGAAGCTGCCGGCATAAAGCTGAGAGCCACGCGTATCTGCGCCGAGGAGTGTGAAGGCGTAAGTGCCACTCAGGTTAGGAGCTACGGCGAACGCGCTCACCACATTCAAGGCGGTCGCGCCGGTGACTACCGTTCCATCAGCCGCGGTCGAAGACGCGGTAATCGTAGCGACTCCTGCGGCAACTCCGTTGGCCAAACCGGCAGAGTTGACGGTCGCCCTGGTGTTGTCCGAAGAACTCCAGGAAGCTGAGGAAGTGAGGTCCTGGACAGTCCCGTCATTAAACGAGCCGGTAGCCGTCAACTGCTGAGACTTAGTGACTTGAATGCCGGGACAAAGCGGCGTTACTGCAAGAGACTTGAGCAAAGCTTTGACGGTCAGGTTGGCGGTTCCCTGGATGGAGCCCTGAGTCGCGGTGATGGTGGTCGTCCCGCCTGCCTTGCCCACGGCCAGCCCTGCATTTGGGGTGATCGTGGCCTTAGTGGGATCCGACGAAGTCCAAGCCACCGAGTTGCTGATGTCCTGCGAGGATCCGTCGCTATATTGCGCAGTGGCAGTCATTTGTTGGCTGGATCCTACGAAGACCGTTGCCGGGTTCGGGCCCACGGTAATCGAGACCAGGGTGGTGTTTACGGTTACCGTAGCCGTACCGAACACGCCGCCCGAAGCAGCCTTAATGTTCGCGGTTCCCTTGCTGACTCCAGTCACAAGTCCGCCGGGACTGCTTACGGCGGCAATGGTGGGAATGGAAGAAGTCCAGTTCGCAGTGCTCGTGATGTCCTGCGTAGATCCGTCGCTGAGAGTCGCAATCGCGAGCATCTGCAGACTCGTATTTACGGAGACGGTTCCCGGATTCGGAGTCACCATGATTGAGGTGATCGAGGGCGTGATGGTGACCGAAGCCATTCCTGTCACACCATTCAGCGTTGCCGTAATCACTGCCGCCCCGGCGGCGACACCGGTGACCTTACCCATGGCATCCACGGTTGCGACGCTGGGAGCGGAAGACGTCCAGGACACGCTGGAGCCGAGAGTTCGGGAACTTCCGTCGCTGTAAGTGCCGGTCGCGGTGAACTGTCCGGTTGAGCCCGCGACCATGCTGGAAGGCCCTGAAACGGCAATGGAGCTTATCGTAGGATTCGTGGAGCCTCCGCCGCTGCTGGAGCCTCCTCCGCAAGCGACCAACAACGACATTAAGACAAGCGCAATGAACAACGGCGCGAGGTTTGCCCGCATTAACAGCTCCTGGCCATGGAATCGGAGTGGTGTGGTGACTTCTGGGGGAAGAAAGTCAGGAGAATTTATGCACCTGGCCTGCCAAAGTGAGTAGATGCATTCCCATACTTTTCAGAGGCTTAAGGCGCATTCTGAGTGTGATGTGCAAAGATTTTATACTTCAAGCAGGACTTGAGGGTCAAAGCCATTCCGTCGTTTCAAATCGGAATCGCCGCTGCCTGAAATCGATTGTGGTGCGAATCCAGGCCCGGATTTTAATCATCCAACCCAACATCTTTAATTGACTGAGAGCCCTGTCGGTCCCTGGCCAGTTTCCTGGCGTCCGGGTTTTCGCAAAGAACTCACCTGAGGAGTTATCCATGGCAAAGAAAAGCGTCGTTGAAAATAATCATCACACCACGGCTCAACCACGGTTTCATCAGAAGGCTCGTGAGATCCAGGAATATGGCACAGTCACTCATGCCTTGCCGTTAGAACTGGAAGAACCGGTTCGCCTGGAAATGACGGAGCAACTAAATCAGCTGCTGGCGGACACGATCACGTTGCGTGATCTTTACAAGAAGTCTCACTGGCAGGTCGCCGGCCCTACGTTTTACCAGTTGCATCTCCTCTTCGACAAGCATTACGGGGAGCAGGCAGAGCTGGTAGATACTATCGCAGAACGCATTCAGATCCTCGGCGGTGTCAGTATTGCAATGTCGGCCGACGTCGCCGAAACCACACAGATTGAGCGGCCTCCGCGTGGGCGCGAAGAGGTACCGGTGCAGCTCTCCCGCCTGCTGGATGCTCATCAGATCATTATCCGGAAATGCCGGACCATGGCTCGTAGAGCCTCACAACTGGGGGATGACGGCACAAACGATATGGTCGTGAGCGACGTCCTGCGCACGAACGAGATGCAGGTTTGGTTCGTCAGTGAACATTTGGTGAATGTACCCTTAGTCGAAGCCAGCGAATAAACGGGTGGGGCTGCCCAATGGCGCGGGCAGCCCCAAACCTTCCAGAATCATTCCACCCCTGAGTTTTCTGGGCTAACAGCAATTCCCTTACTGCCATCCAAGCCCAATGACTAATGTGTAAGGTGGGTACCTGATATGGCAGAACCTCTCAAAAAAGAAGGGCTCAGCCGCGAACCAGAGACTCCGCAACCTTTTCGTAATCAGGAAATCCGCCAGGAGAGCAATGGTTTGGACTCGCTCCCGCCGGCGGGTGAGTTCCGGGTCGATACTCCCGCTTCGAACGTCGTACCTTGGAGGTCCGCGCAAACTGCAGCCGATCCCGCGATGGAGACCCTCGCTCAGACCTATCAAGACATCGAGAGTTCAATCGCCGACTTGGCGAACCGCAGCCGAGAGGCGGGCAGGGAAGTACTGGATCGGGCACGATTTCGCTTTCGATACTGGGCGGAGGAATACCCCCTCCAGTTGTTCGGCGCCATTGCAGCCGTTGGTTTTGTAGCCGGAGCTCTGCTCCGGGTTTGGAGGTCGAATCGTTATGAGCAGTAAGACAACGCAATATCCAGAGCGCTCCGTCGCCGACGTGCTGAGCGAAATTAAGGTCGAACTGCAGGATTTTATTGAAACGCGATACAAACTGTTTCGCGCGGAGATGAACGAGGGACTCAGGACTGTGAAGTCGGCGGCGCCCCTGGCCGCAATGAGCGTGGTGTTCCTGGTCACCGGCTACCTCCTGCTGACCCTGGCGCTGGTGTCGCTTGTCGCCGTTGCCTTCTGGAACAGTCCATACCACTGGTTTTTTGCATTCCTGATCGTAGGGGTGGGTTGGATGGTGATCGCGGCGATGCTGGGGCTGTTGGTCCGTAACAGCTTGCGCAAACAGGGCCTTCTTCCGAAGAAAACCATCGAGGTGTTGAAGCGCGACAAGGTCTGGATACAAAACGAAGCCAAAGGACATCCGATCGTATGAACTCCATTCCATCCAGCTATGAACTGGAAACCAGGGCGGCTGACGAACGACGAAGGCTTGACTCTTCGTTTCATGAGCTCAAGAATCGCATGAAAGAAAAGCTGGACCTCAGGCGAAATGCCGAGGATTTTGCACGACAGCATACTGCGGAAGCTTCCACAGTCGCAGCCGTGCTAGGGTTGATCCTGGGTTACAACGCGGCAGGTATGTTTACCAGGCACTAACGAAATTCTTGAGCACAGCGAGGGAATATGGCAGTGGCGATCTCTGCAGCGGATGCGCTTACCCGGCGGCTTCCGAAGTTTCTTACCCCCAAAGCCCATGCCGCGGGCGATTATCTGGCCGCAGGAATGTTCTTTGCCGCCAGCGCTTTGTTCTGGAGAAGGAACAGGCGAGCGGCATTGGGATCGGCTGCGTGCGGCGGACTGAAGCTGGTTTCAAGTTCTTTGACCGATTACGACGAAAGTCGCTCTAACCTCATAAGTCTGCCGTTTCATAAGAAGGCTGACTTGGGTATCGCTGCAATGAGTGCGGCCATTCCCGAATTCCTCGGAATACAGGAGCCGGGGCCAAAACGGTTCTTCCTGGCGCAGGCGGTGCTGATGACCGTAATGGCGAACCTGACTGACTTCAGCCCGGCCACCACCCGCCGCCGGCAATTCAAGGTCCGAGTCCGAGAGCGGGCCTAAGCGGACAAGGGAAAATAGGTGTGTCCTCTCAAGAGAGCTTCCACCCCTTCGACCAATTGGCCGCTACTCAGTTTGGATACCGCACCCCTTAAGCCTGCATTCTTGGCTTCTTCGGCTAGTCCGGGAGAAATGTAGAGAGTAAATAGGAGCACCGGGATCCGGGGCTCCCGCTCATTAAGCTTCCTTGCCGCCGCGAGACCGTTCATTTCGGGCATGAGAAAATCCATTACGACGACATCGGGATTCAGCTCTTCGGTCAGGCGAATTGCTTCTTCTCCATTGTGGGCCTCTCCGCAAACCTCCCAATCGGGATGTTTCTGCAGGAGTTGGCGAATTCGCAAGCGCATGAAGGAATTATCTTCCACGATCAGGATTTTTGTCGGCACGGGTGAAGCTCCAATCTTGGAGTCCGATAAGCCGTTCCATTGCTGGTCGAAGTCCAACGCGCAACTGCCAATGCTCATGTCAAAAGAATTAGGTTTCATCAGTAAAGTCCTGTGACGAATTCAATCTAACCCTCCGCTACCGGAAAACAAATACGGGGAGTTCGGTAGGCGACCCTCTTCATTCCCCGTGTATTGACGATCAGACTGCGCAAATCTCAGGAGAGTCCCCATCCCGCATACAAGAACCCGTGTATTGCTTAGTACGATTTGCTGTTTTTAATGGACTGGTAAGGAGCGACACGATGAAAGTCTTTTTGGTCCCGCTACTCGGCGCTATGCTCGCCGGTACACCTGGCTTTGCCCAAAACCCATCTCCCACTGTCCCTGCGGTTCAAGCCCCGCCGCCCAGTGCAGGCAGCAACACTGGCGCGCTGAGTCAGAAAGGCTACGACCGCCTGGTGAAGGAAGTTCGGCACGAACTGGTAATGCTCTCCCGCTACGGCGTTTTCGATGATTTGAGCTACCAGGTAATGCCGGACGGGACTGTGGTCTTAAAAGGCGCCGTTTCGAATCCCACTCTAAAGTCCGATGCCGAAAACGCGGTCAAGCGTATTGAGGGTGTGGAAAGAGTCGACAACCAGGTCGAAGTTCTCCCAACTTCTCCCATGGGCGACCGCATAAGGCGAGCCACCTACCGCGCGATTTATGGAAATGAAGTGCTCAGCCAATATGCGTTGCGAGCTGTTCCGCCTATCCACATCATCGTGAAAAACGGGCACGTCACCTTGACCGGGGTGGTTTCTTCCCCAATGGACAAACAAATTGCGGAAACTCAGGCCAAGAGTGTCCCCGGCGTATTCTCAGTGACCAATAGTCTTCAGGTTGAAAACAGCAATGCCGGAGGGAGCTAACTCCTAGCTTTCTGGCTTCGCTGCGGCCCGCTGGGCATCATTCAAGAGCGAGGTCACGATCTCTTCTGCGGGCCTGCCCTGAACATAGATCTGCTGCACTCCGTAGTTGATTGCCGACCGCAGGCCTTCGAGCCGTGGTTCGTGCCGATCGAGAACACAAACGAAGGCTTTTGGAAATGCCAGGCGTAAGACGCCTGCGAGGGGCCATCCGTCACCCGGTTCACCCAAGTCCGCTCCCACTATGGCGAAATGAAATTGATGTTGGGTGATGGCCAGAAGCGCAGAAGCAAGGTCGCGAGCAACGATCGCAATGCAGCCCTCTCGGGTCAGGGCAGTTTGCAAGTTGGTGAGAATTCCGATGTCGGAATGCACCAGCAGGGCCCGTTTCTCAGCGCTTCTCTGCGTCATTGCGAAATGGATTCCCGACGTCTGCTTACCAGACGGTTCAGAGCCGGAAGCAGATCGTTCAATTCCACCGGTTTGTGCGCCATGTAATCGATTCCCATGGCCAGAGCCTGTCGCGAATTGACGATGCTGGCGAACCCGGTCAGCACCACAATCACTGGCCTTTTCTCAAATTGCAGGGCGGCGCGCGCTACTTCCAGGCCTATATCTTCTTTCTCCATATTCAAGTCCGTGATTATGCCGTCGAAGGAATCCGCCTGCAACAAAGCCATGGCCTGAGCGCAACTCTCGGCGGTTGCAACCCGGTAGCCCTCGTTTTCCAGCACCATCTTGAGGGTTTGCAAAACGCTGATCTCGTCATCAACCAGCAACAGATGGAACGGATTTTCTTCGGCTGGGCTCAAAGGGAGAAACTCTGGGTTGATTTTAACACTCCCTCGAATCAGCCCGCTTTGAGACACACCTCTAACAGAGGCGCCGGCAGTGAAAGGAAATAGGGAAATAGTCGGCCCGCATTTTCTTCTGTTAAATGGGTATACATCTGTCCCACCCAGGTGTATACAATTGTTTCTCAAATTGGATTTGGTTCTTCGAAGCTGTCGCTAGTGCCGTGGGCCTTCTCTGGTTCAGGAAGTCTGTGCGGAGTAGCGGATGCCGTCCCCCAGTAGAGCCGTATCACGTTGCAGATTCGGAGTGGCTGCTCTGGTTTGGCGCTTGCCGGGCGTTTGCCAGATGCCAGTCTCGCGGCCGATTTGTCTTGCCTCGCTGACAGCGGCAGTGCATAACTGCGTACCACCCTCGCTTACTACTCAATTGCTCGCCAGCGTTCACGCTTGCGAGGGTCCATCTTCGTACCAAAACCTGATTTACTCCGGCAATTGCGAGAACCTGGAAGGCCCGCTTTCGTCCATTTACTGGTCCTGCGCTGCCCGATCACAAAGTTGGTCAGATCAGCAGCAGTGTCACTTGTTGGAAATGGGGCCAAAGTTAAGTTCACAGTCGGGACTTAAGGAGGAGGACATGATGCCCAGGAATTTGGCAACGGCGATTCTCAAAACAGTTGTGGTGTGTCTGATAGGAACTGTGATACTTGCTCTCAGCCTGGAGAGTACGGCGCCTGCACAAGTCGCCATCACCGGAAAAATCACAGGCGTAGTTGAGGACGCCTCGGGCGCGGCGGTGCCCGGAGCGACAATTACGTTGACGAGTCCTGCGTTGATGGCGGAGCGCACTACGCAATCGGGTTCCGACGGCAGTTACCTCTTCGACTTTCTGCCGCTCGGCAGTTATGAGGTCACCATCACGGCCAAGGGATTTAAGAGCTATGTCCAAAAAGATGTGATCATCAGTTCGGGCTTTGTGGCGACGGTCAGCCCTCACCTGCAAGTCGGCGTCTCGGGCGAGACCGTGGAGGTCAGTGGTGAAGCGCCAATCGTTGACGTCAAAAGCGTCACCACCCTGGCCACTTTCGACGACAACTTGCTGCAGAACATTCCCAGCGGACGGGACCCGTGGTCAACCGTAGCGCAAGCCCCTGGTACTCAGATCAGTAATTTCGACGTAGGCGGAAACCAAAGCTTTCAGCAGGCCACCATGGAGGTGCATGGCAGCAAGCCTGGCGAACAGGTTTACAGTTTCAATGGACTTCGCATGAACTGGCCGGGATTTACCGGTGGGTTCACAGCTTTCTACATCGACCATGACTCGCTCCAGGAGTTTCAGGTCGTGACCGATTCCGCCCCAGCGGAAGTGAGCGTTGGAGGCGTATACATGAACATGGTCACCAAGTCCGGATCGAACCAAATTCACGGCACGGCGACCACTTACTACACATCAGCCGCCTTTCGTAAGGATGTAACTCAGCCGTCCAACAGCCCGGGGCCTGTGGGCAGTCCGATCACGATGCTGCGGGACTCGACTGTAAATCTGGGGGCTCCCATCATTAAAGACCGGTGGTGGATCTTCGGAGGCTATCGCCGCTACGACATCAAAGAGAGCATTCTGGCAATCCACAAGCCAGCTTCTGACGGCGGCGGTCCCATAGCGGATCCCAATCACCAAACCAACACGATTTTGCGCAGCGACTGGCAGCTCAACAACCGGAACCGCGTAAATTTCCAGTGGATGTACAACAACCAGAATCGATTTTTCCGGAGAGACACGGCTTTCCAATTCGTGGACGAGCAAGCGAGTTGGCGGCAGATCGAACCCGCCTATATCGTGCAGGGCCAATGGACGGGGCAACTCACCAACAACCTAGTGGTGGACGCGCGAGCCGGCTACTTGCACTTGCTGTTTCCGCTCGGGTACCAGGCCACAGTTACGCCTTCGGACATCAACCTGCAAGATTTCGGATTTTCAACTGAGAAAGGAGCCGCCCCGTATAACTATCTGAATCCCGCAACGACGACGCGATTTGCGATCAGCGCCTCTTATTACAAAGGAGCATTCCTCAGCGGGAGCCACAATTTCAAGTTCGGTTATGACGTCGGCACCAGCAAGAATGGAAATTTCTTCGACATTAACTCCGACATTAACGCACAGTTCAACAGCGGATCTCCCCTGGACGTGATCATTTACAACACGCCCATCCGGGAACAGGCGATCTTCCACGATTCCGCCTTCTTCGTCCAGGACTCGTGGACCCTCAAGCAGCGGCTGACCTTGAATCTTGGCGTGCGGTTCGATCACTTCCGAACCTTTAACCCCAGCCAGAGCAGTCCAGCAACCGGCACCTACGTCAGCTTGTTCCCGACCCGATCCTTTCCGCAATCTCCTGACATCGCAAGTTGGAACAATTGGGCTCCGCGGCTCGGAGTGGCGTATGACCTGACTGGAAAGGGCAGGTCGGTGCTGCGCGCTGCTTACAGCAGGTTCTATCGTATTGAGGGGACAGAACTGGCGGAAGCCGTGAATGCTAATGGACTCGGCGGTCAGGGTTATAACTGGAGCGACACGAACGGGGACGGCATCCCTCAGCAGAGTGAGTTCCTCAACCCGGCAAATTTGATTTTTTCCTTCGGAGGGATCGTCACCAGGGTCGATCCGGACCTCAAGCGGCCTTATTCGACACAGGTCAACGTAGGCTGGGACCAGCAAGTCTATAAAGATCTCCACGTTGGTGTAACCTACTACTACCGCACCAATAAACGTCTGCTCGCAGCCAGGAACCAGGCGATTCTTCCCTCCGACTACTCCCCCATCACGGTTCTGAACGGACAACCAATCACCAATCCACTGACGGGCCAACCTCTCACCTTGTATTCGGTAACCGATCCAGCCAAGGTCGGTTCAGCGGACTTCCTGATCAGCAACATTCCTGAACTCGACGACAACGCATACCACGGAATCGAGTTCACTGCAGTCAAGCGCCTCACGAGCCGCTGGCAGATTCTTGGAGGCTTCACCATCCAACGGACCAAAGGCGTCTTTTCCACCGCGTTTAATGGCGGTTCGGGGGCGGATGACTTTAACAATCCCAACAAGAACATCAATCGCGCCAACAGCTACCTGGATCTCGATGCCACCTATGTATTCAAGTTGGCGGGCACCTACGAATTTCCCTATGGATTCACCAGCAGCGTGAACTTCCAGCACGTAACGGGCTATCCATTTCAGCCGGAGAACGTCTTCAGCGGCCCCGAACTGAATCAGGGCAACGAGACGGTGATCCTGCAGCCAGCTGGAGTCAGTCGGCTGCCCAGCGTGAACCTGCTTAGCATCCGAGTTTCGCGGCCTACCAAAGTATGGGAGCGGCTGAACATTGAACCTATCATTGACCTGTTCAACCTGACGAATGCCAACACCGTGGTGAGCGAGAGTAATTTCGTTGGAAGTCTTCACCAACCGTCCGATGTGTTGCATCCGTTCATGGCGAAGTTCGGATTGCGCGTGACGTTCTAAAGTTCAGGCTTCCGGAAGGCAGTCGCGATCGCCTTCCGGAGTCCAGGCATTTCATTTTCACGACATCAATTCCGGAGACCTGGAGGCTATGATGAAGCGCTGTATTCTCGCCGTTCTCATTGCCATATTGGCAGTTGCCGCGTGGGGGCAGTCGGTTTTACATCCCAAGAAAGTTTCGACTTTTTCGATTGTGGCCCGCGATCCCGCGACCGGTCAGATGGGAATCGCGGTGGCGTCGAGGTATTTCTCTGTCGGATCAGTGGTTCCCTGGGCGATGGCTGACGTGGGAGCCGTGGCCACCCAAGCTGACGTCAATGTTGGCTATGGCCCGAAAGCCATTGACCTGCTGCGACAGGGCTTGACCGCCCAGCAGGTTGCCGATCGCTTGCTGGCGGAAGACACGCTGCGCGGGAAAGATGGCCGCCAGTTTGCCATTGTGGACGCCAAGGGCAATGTGGTCACCTATACCGCACCGAATGCCCCGAACTGGGCCGGAGGTAAAAAGGGCGCCACATGGGCTGCGCAGGGCAACATACTGGTAGGCCCGCAGGTACCGGAAGCGATGGGTAAGGCTTTCGACGACACGCAGGGCGAATTGGCCGAAAAGCTCTTCGCCGCCCTGAAAGCCGGCGATGCGGCCGGAGGAGACAAACGGGGCCGGCAGTCGGCATCCATGCTTATTGTCTGCGCCCAATGTGGACGCAATACCAACAACGATCGCTATCTGTACATCAACGTGGATGACAACCCGAATCCATTTGCAGAATTGCGCAGGCTGCTTGACCAGGCTCTTGCATACAACTACGGCGATAGCGGTTTCAAGAAACTTGAGGCCAAAAATCTGGCTGGCGCTCGAGCTGACGCACAAAAAGCCGTTAAGTATTCGCCCCACAATTCGGATAGCCACATGGGGCTTGCGTTCCTGGACTATATCGCGGGGGATAAGCCGGCGGCGCTTGCGGAGTTCGAAGAAGCTCGCAAGTTGGATCCCAACTTCCGCAAGCAGTGGGAGTCGGACGCGAGTTTCTTCAAGGATCTAGCGCCCATCCATCAGGATAAGGAATTTCTGAAGAAACTTTTCCCCGACGACAAGTAGTATTGCAGTGTCTTGGGCTGGCATTGACCATGTCTGTGGAAACGGAGAACTCTTGAGCAAATCATTGTGGGCTGTCCTGAGGTTTGTATTCGCGGCTTTATTGATGCTCTCGGTACCACTCGGCACTCGGGCGCAAAGTAATACCACGGAGGCGAAGCCTGACTCCGACATTATGGAGAAAGCTCCACCGCGATCCGAGGGGGAAGGACCTTTTCCGCACCTTATTCTTCGCGGTGCGACTCTCATCAATGGAACCGGCGCGCCCGCGGTGGGCCCGGTCGACATTGTGATCGAGAAGAACCGGATTGTGAGAATCGTGAACGTCGGTTTTCCGGGTCTGCCGCTCACCGACAAAATCCCCGCATCGAAACGTTATCGCCCGAAGGCAGTGCCCGGGGACAAAGAACTCGACGTGACCGGCATGTATGTATTGCCGGGCTTCATCAATGCCCATACGCATATCGGCCCGATCCATAGCACGGGCGCCGAGTATCTCTACAAGCTTTGGCTCGGCCACGGCATCACTACCATTCGCGAGGTCTGGGGTGAAAACGGGGTTGATTGGATGCTGGACGAACGCGACAAGAGTGCGCGCAACGAGATCACGGCCCCTCGGATCAAGGCATACATTGCATTCGGCATGGACCTGAGGACCGGAGAAATGAATCCGCCAACCACACCGGAGGCAGCACGCAGGTGGGTGGATAGCCTGGCCGATCGCGGAGCTGACGGCATCAAATTCGTTGGCGCGCCGCCCGAGGTATTTCAAGCGGCGTTAGACGAGGCGAAGAAGCGCCATCTCGGTACGGCTGCTCACCTGGCCCAGGACTTCGTGGCACGCGCCAACACACTCGATGCGGCGAGATGGGGGCTGAATTCCATGGAGCACTGGTACGGCCTGCCAGAGTCCCTGTTCGATGACCGGACGGTGCAGAATTTTCCGCTCAGCTACAACTACGCCAACGAGCAAGATCGGTTCGGCAATGCCGGACGCCTCTGGTTGCAGGCCGCCGAGCCCGGCAGCAAGAAGTGGGATGCGGTTCGCGACGAATTGATCAAGCTGAATTTCACGATTGATCCGACCTTCACCATCTACGAAGCCAACCGCGACCTGATGCGGGCGCGCAGGGCGGAATGGCATGAACAGTACACACTCCCGGCGATGTGGCGGCACTATACCCCTAGCCGCACCGACCACGGTTCATACTGGTTCTACTGGACGACCGAAGATGAAGTCGCCTGGAGACACAATTACCAGCGCTGGATGGAGTTCATCAACGACTTCAAAAATCACGGTGGCCGCGTTACCACGGGGGAGGACGCCGGCTTCATCTATAGTCTGTACGGCTTCGGTTACATTCGCGAACTGGAGTTGTTCCGCGAAGCCGGGTTCCATCCCCTCGAAGTATTTCGCGCAGCCACGCTGAATGGCGCCGAGTTGCTGGGCGTTGCAAATCAACTGGGGACGGTTGAGGAGGGAAAACTCGCGGACTTGATCGTCGTGCCGGTCAATCCTATGGAAAACATTGCCGCCTTATATGGAACGGGCGTTCCGAAGTTGAATGATAAGAACGAAGTCGTTCGCGTCGGTGGTGTGCGCTACACAATCAAGGATGGCATCGTCTACGACGCGCCGAAGCTGTTGGCCGATGTTCGTGCCATGGTCCAGAAGGCGAAAGAAAAAGAAAATTTCAAGATTACGCAGCCCGGCGAACCATAACTTCGACTTCTTCGAGGCTCATCAAGGTGAACCCGGCAGCCTTGAGCCCTGCGATTGCGGGACGAAGTTGGTCCGCGAAACTCATAGCCGGCCGGTGACGGTTCCGCGACCGAGAGCGTAATTTCGTACGTTGCCAAGATGGCATAGACAGTTCCTGCGAACTTACCTGTCTCCTCCAGGTTCTTGAGCTCTAATCCTGCGAGCCGATTAAGGTTTCGTGATTAGGAAACCCGACGCCCATCACGCAATTGCGCGAGTTGGGTCGTGTTCTGCTTTCTGGACCTTGACCTCCAGTCCTTCCATAAACCCGTCCCGCCATGTTGGCCACCTGAGTTTCCAGGAGAGCAGGGCCTTAGCCTTGTGGTTGGAGGCCCCTCGAAGCTCAGTCATGACCGCCACGCCATATTCTCCGACTGCCATACGAGCAAACCACTTGGGAAGATGTCGTGGGGCCTTTGCTCCCAGGACCGCGGCAAGAAATGGCAGCCACAGCGAAACTGGTGCGGGTTCATCGTCGGTAATGTTGTAGAGTCCTGGTGTAGCCGAGTGGATAGCGGAAAGCGTTGCTGCTGCTTCGTCAACATGAATGAACGACCAAAACCCTGTGCCGCCACCCACAATGGGTACACGCCTTTGCCGGACGGCCTCGAAAAACCAAGCCCCCGGTCTGAGCGAGGTGGCGGGTCCATAGAAAGATCCGTAACGTAGTACGAACGCCTCCACAGCCTTCTCCTGTAAAACTGCGCACTCCAGATGAATGGTCGCGTCGAGCGTACGACGGCCAACTGAAATGCCGTCCGACATTAACGGATCGTTCTCCGACTTAATCCAACTTCCGTTTCTCGCATACCATCCGGCATAACTCTGCGCGATGAACCTGCGTACGCCGACTGCCCGTGCGGCGGTCAACAAATGGTCGGTCCCTTCGGTACGGAGCCGGTTCGTCATCTCGAATCCTTCGTCAAAACGACGTAAGTTCAGATTGGCGGGTATGGCAGTCAACTGGTGAATGATGATTTCGGGCTGGGATTGCTGTACGGCAGCAACTACTTCTTTCTCATTCAGAGCGTTCACCAGCACGGGTGTGGCACCGGCAAACTGGATGGACGTCATCCTGTCCGGGCGGTGCGTTGTACCTGTCACCGTGTGGCCCGCTGCCACTAACATCGGAACTAGGCGCCTTCCAATTGCCCCGGTCGCTCCTGCCAGGAAGACCTTCATGGCATCCTCCTTTACCCTTTAGCCTGAGGGCACAGTTCAAAGTGTGAACTCAAGCGTTCATTTCATTGGATTCTTCAAACGAAACTAGCTTAAGAGAATCTTCCGATACTCGGTCTATTTCTCCAGTCAAGATGTCTGGGAGACGCGTTGCTGGATCGCAAGGATGGAATGGCGCATCCTTCCTCGTGGTATTCTTTCGGCGCAACGGCGGTAGACACTACATTCACAGAATAGCTCGATATTTCGTCGGGGTAACACCAACCATGCGGCGGAAGAGTTTCGTAAAGTGACTCTGGTCGGAGAAGCCGCTCCGAACCGCAGCCTCTAACACGCTGACACTGGGATTGTGAAGAAGCTTCTTCCCGCAATCGATTCTCCTTCGCAGCACGTATTGGTGGGGGGAAATCCCGAGAGACTGCTTGAACAATTCAGAAAAGTAGTGTGGCCCCATCCCCGCTACCTCAGCCAACGCCGCCAGCGTGATCTCCTTGTCGAGGTGAGATTCAACAAACTCAAGCACTCGATTGACGCGTGCTCTGGGAAGACCATTCCGAGCCTTAGCGTCTTGAATCGGCTTCACACCATAACGGCGGAGAAGATGAATGGCGAGAGCGTTCAGCAGGCATTCTCCAAAGAGCCCACCTGCAGGGGTCCCAGCTTCGACGTCTGCTTCCAGTGCGCGAAGTACGTATTCGATCTTTCGGTCCTCGATCCCCCACTGGTCGACAAGCTCAACGTCTTCACCCGGGTTCCCCTCCGGCAAAGCGCGCTGAAAGATGTATGGTTCTAGGCTCAGAAATATCCGTCTTGCGCCTTGCGGAAACCACGCCGAGTCTTCTGCGCCGCGGGAGGCCAAGCTGATTGCCCCTGGTGCAATCGTTTTACTTCCAGTTTTGCCGTTCGACCGCCATGTGAGAGGACTGGGCCCGTTGAGATGCAGGCACAGAAAGTGACTCAGATGCTGATGGGTGTCCACGTTATGCGGACCGTGCGTGTGGCGTTCCAACAGAGCGCCTTGCCAGGGAGAAAGGGCACTGGAGAGTATCGGTGCTCCTGGCGAGAGGGGGACGCACTCGCGGTCTCGCCAAACACAAATTCTTGGTACAGGACCCCTGCTTTCCACTGGAATGGGCATATCTAAACCTTTTTAGCCCTTATTGCCTTCGATGCCGCCCACTTGCTTCCGTCACATTAATTCTATTTTATTTTTATTGCGAGTCTGTCCGGGACGGCATAGCACCCCTTTCATGTTCTCGGAAGAACCGACCAACCCACGGAAGACCAGCCAATTGAGGAACTTCTCTCCAGCATCTCTATGCCCAAAGCTTCTGGTGCACCGGGCAGGCTGGGACGGCCCGGCGGAGCAAGACTCAGAGCTGAACGAAGGCAGCGGTCATGAACCTATACAGGACGCTTCGAAGTGCATTCGTCTTTGGCGCACTGGCGTCGACCGCAGCCCCGCAATCATCGCTGGGTCCCGCCTCATCCCTGAATCCACCGCAGAACGACTATCTCGGGAGCGTTTCGAGCGACGCGTCCTGGAACTCAACATGCAGCAGGCGCTTGACCGCGGACTCAGGGTGAACCTGGGCTTGTTCCTCAGAAGCACTGCATCTGACAAATCACGCGCAGCGCGATGGAAAGTTATGAGCGAGTTGCTGCCGCATGTGGAAGTCTCTCTTCGAGAGTCGGCACAGCGCATAAACCTGCGAGCTCTCGGCATTTCGCTCTCCTCGGTGCCACGAACGGCGGACCTAAGCGATTCCGATGCGCGGGTGGAACTCAGCCAATCGCTGCTCGATCTGACAGCCATCTCCCGCACCCGCGCAGCGAGTTCATCTGAAAACGCGGCACACAGTGACTACCGAGACGCTCGCGAGACCGTGGCAGTCGCGGTAAGCAGTGCCTATCTTGCGGTACTGACAGCCCAAGCCCGATTAGATCTTGCGCAAGCAGACCTGAAAACAGCGAACGCACTCTATCAGCTTGCCAGAGATCGGCAATACAGCGGCCTCAGCCCTGAAGTTGACACGCTGCGGGCACAGGTGGAGCAGCAGTCCCGTCAGGAAAGCGTCATTGAAGCCGGGAATGCTCTCGAAAAGCAGCGAATTGTGCTCTTGAGACTCTTAGGCCTCGACGTCCATCAGCCGATTCACCTGACTAGCGCCCTTAATGACCAACCATCCTCGTCCCCCACGAGCGAAGGCGCATACCAGCAGGCTCTTGAATCGCGGCAGGATTATCGCTCCGCCCGAGAGCAATTGAGATCCGCAGAACTGACAAAACAGGCGGCTGAATTCGAGCGAGCTCCGAAGGTCGGAGTGGCGGCCAACTACGGCGCGCTAGGTACAGCTCCGGGAGACGCCATTTCTACCTGGAATGTCGGAGTTGCGTTCCGGATTCCTGTGTTCGAAGGAGGGCGGATCAAGGCTGATGTTTCTGATGCTGATGCCACACTCCGTCAAAAAGAGGCGGAGCTCGCAGACATTCGCGCGCGCATTGCCCAGGAAGTAGAAAACGCGATTCTCGATCTTGACGCCGCCAAGAAGCAAGTCGAAGTGTCGCGAGCAGGTTTGGGTTACGCGAACCGTGCGCTCACGCAGTCGACAGACAGATTCTCCGTCTGCACTGCTTTCCTATGTGGACATCTTCATGTCGGCGGCCTTGCTCGGAGTGTTTTGTGCCCTCTTTACTTTTGCCCTGAAGAAGGCAAGGGCGAGGGGGCCAGTAATGATGCATTAGAGAGGAGCACTGATGTACCCAGCGATTGAAGATCACGGCATCATCGGAAATCTGCGAACCGCTGCGCTGGTTTCCAACGATGGGGTCATAGACTTCTTCTGCCCCCTGCGATTCGATGGCCCCACGCTGTTCGCGTCGCTGCTGGACGATGAGAAGGGCGGCTACTGTTCAATCAGGCCCGTTGCCGCGCACTATCGCCGCAAGCAGCTATACCTGCCCGATACGAATGTCTTAACGACGCGGTTTCTTGCCCCGGATGGTATTGCAGAGGTCACCGATTTCATGCCTCTCGGCGGCGACTTGGAGGAGACCGTGATTGTTCGGCGAGTAGCGGTAACGAAGGGCCAGGTCGCATTACGATTCGAATGCGTGCCCGCTTTCGCCTATGCGTCCACAACTCATGAGGCAACCTCGACGGCAGACGGAGTTGTGTTCTGCGGCAAACAGTCGGGCGTCTTGTTCATTCAATCCGAAAGTTGCCTAACGCTCAGAGACGGTGGCGCGTGCTCAGACCTGCACCTTGCGGCCGGAGAACATGTTACTTTCATTCTGACCTATGCACGGAAAGAGTCGCGAAAGCCGTCACTGATGTCAGGCGCCTGGGAAACTCTCATGCATCACACGATCCGATTCTGGCGTGCTTGGATCGCAGAAGGCACCTACCACGGCCGCTGGCGCGAGACCGTAATTCGCTCGGCGCTGCTCTTGAAACTCCTCACCTATGAACCAACCGGTGCTATCGTGGCGGCGCCGACCTTCGCTCTACCTGAAGCGATTGGCGGCGTGAGGAACTGGGACTACCGCTATACATGGCTTCGGGACGCAGCAATGACCCTGAATGCATTCTTGTGGCTCGGATACCAGAATGAAGCGCTGCAATTCATGCTCTGGTTGAAGAACATTGCGTCCAGCGAGGAGTTCGCTGGTGAGCTACAGATCATGTATGGAATCGACGGACGGCGGGACCTGATGGAGCAGGAACTATCGTCCCGGAGCGGATACCGGGGCTCCCGCCCGGTCCGGGTTGGGAACGCCGCCCATTTGCAGCTTCAGTTGGATGTATATGGTGGCCTCGGTTCAGCCGCACTCTTCGAAGTCAGTGCAGGCATGATGATTGAGTATGACCGCTGGAACAAAATTCGCTCAGTTCTGGCCGCACTTTCCAACTCATGGACGAAGCCGGATCAGGGGCTGTGGGAAATTAGGGGAGAGCCGCGACATTTCCTGCATTCCAGGTTGATGTGTTGGGTCGCCTTCGACCGGGCCTTGAAAATCGCACAATTGCGCTCGCTTCCCGCGCCGCTTGAGAAATGGCGGCAGACACGCGACACAATCTACGAAAGCATTCACGCCGACTTTTGGAACGATGGCCTGAAATCCTTTGTCCAAAGTCAGGGCGGAACAGAACTGGACGCCTCAGTCCTGCTCATGCCACAACTGGATTTCATCAGCCCAGCGGACCCACGTTGGATAAGCACATTAGAGGCGATCAAAAAGGGCCTGGTGCAAGATGCGTCCGTGATGCGGTACGACACGGCCACCGGAATTGATGGCCTTCCGGGCACAGAGGGAGCCTTCACTCCGTGTTCCTTCTGGTATATCCAGGCGCTCACGTTAACTGGAGAAATTGACCACGCCCGCGTGTTATTCGAGAAGATGCTTGGCTACTCGAACCACCTGGGTCTCTACGCCGAGGAACTTGGTCTGGGCGGCGAACATCTAGGGAACTTTCCGCAGGCTCTTACCCACCTTGCGCTCATCCAGGCGGCATTGACTCTGAATGACGCACTCGAAGGCAGAGGTGCCGTCAAGAACAGGGCCGCTTGAATGCGGTTTCCACCGATGAAGTGAGGTGTTACATGAAAATAGCGATTATTGGCGGTGGTATTGGAGGTCTAAGCACGGCTGTTGCTCTGCGCTCCCATGGAATCGAAGCTCACGTTTACGAACAGGCTCGCCAATGGGCGCCAATGGGAGCGGGCATTCTGCTTCCATGCAATGCGATGCAAGTACTCGAACGACTGGGAATCGGCGCGGCCATTAGGAAGGCTGGCAATCAGATTAACCGGATGGAGATTCGCGATCAGCAATCGAGGCCATTACAAGTCACTGATCTGTCCCGGTTCGCAGACCAGTTTGGAGCCGTGACGGTGGCGATAGCGAGGGCTCGGCTACACGAAATCATGCTGGCTGCGATTCCGCCGGAGCAAATCCACTTGGACAAACGCTGCCAGCATATAGAAAACGAGGGTGACCGGGTATGCGTGTCTTTTGCGGATCGCAGCAGCGCCGAGGCAGACCTTTATTATTGGTGCCGACGGTATGCACTCGATAGTGCGGCAGCGCGTCGCTAACAGCTTCGGGGAAAGATACTCGGGGCAGAGTTGCTACCGAGCTTTGACAGAGTACGAACTTCCTTCGGGCGTGTCTGATGGCGGGGTAGAGTATTGGGGATCCGGCCGGCGCTTCGGCTTTGCTGCGGTCGGAAATGGCAAGGTCTATTGGTATGCCACCTTTGAGGCGCCCCGCGGAGAGAAAGACAGTCCGCAGGGGTTGAAAGCAAAATTAGCCCAGTTTGGTGCGGAGTTTCCGTCGCCAGTTCCCGACCTGATTGCACATACGCGCGAAGATATTGTATTGCGGAGCGACATCAATGATCTGATTCCCCTCGATACTTGGCACAACAAACGTGTCGTGCTTATCGGCGATGCAGCACATGGATCGACGCCAAACTTGGGGCAAGGCGGTGCACAAGCCATGGAAGATGCTTTTGTATTAGGTCGGAAACTCGCGCTTCAGCGTTTGCTGGATGTGCTTAGCCAGGGATGTTCAACCCATCTACTGCTGGAGCAAGCCTTGGCTGGTTTCGAGAATGTCCGCGTTGCTAAGACATTGATGGTTACCAGGCGTTCATGGTCAGTCGGCAAGCTCGCTCACATATCCAATCCTGTTGGCCGGTGGGCCCGGAATCTTCTTTTGCACAGGATCGCGGCACGGAGGGCTCAAAAGGAGATGGAAGCTCTTTTCTCCCTTAATTATTGAATGTACTCAAGCATGAGCCAACATTCTGCAGGAATCTTCCTGTTCATCTACGACGAGGGGGCGGATCGCTGACGAGCGCATGAGCCGCGTCGGATTGAGGGCGCAGAAGCAAATAGAATGCGCCGAGGTGCGTAATCATGAGCAGAGGCACGTAAATGACCGGGATCACGTAGGTCGCTCCCAACTGCCCGGCCAAAGCTGGGAGTCCGACTTTGGTAGCGTGGTAGTAGTCGAGGACGAGGTCGAGCGTCCCTACAAGATTGAAGGCCACAACGAACAGCCAAAAGAGTGGCTTTATTCTCACCGTCAGCAGCGCCAGCAAGGCTAGAATGCCGGTTGCGAAGTCCCAGTAGGCAGCAAACGTGGCAAAGCTAGCCGGCAAATTGGGGCCGACGACGCCCGGAAGAACAAAGACCAGACCAAAAAAGCGAAAGCTGTGCAGTGTGGCGATGACGCGTTCCGCTTGCACCTGGTCCATTAACTTGAGCCTTGGCCAGAAGTAGGTACGGAAACAAACTAGCCATGCGACATAACCAAGAACGAGCTGTAGTTGGAAGATGATTTGCGGCGACATTTGCCCTCCTTTAGCTTGCCACTTTGTTCGAACCGTCCAATGACCTCACTGAGCCGGTGGTGATGAATTCAGCGTTTGACCGGAAGAACTCTTCCAACGTCTGTGGATCGCGTCCGGTGACCACACGGATGGCATCGGTGGCATAAAATCGTTCCTCACCCTTCCGGAAGTATTGCCAGAGGTGTGTCAAGTGATCGAGTGCGTGGGGATTGATCCGCTCCTTCACTGCGTTGGCCCACTGCTCGTCCGTGATTGCGACATAGCGAACCCGCCGTCCAATGGCTCTGCCCAATTTTTCGATCATCTCCCTCACCGTTGGAGTTTCGCCGATGAGAGGGTAAGCATTTTGAGAGGGCCTACCAGGATTGGCCAGCAGGGTGGCGGCTACATGGGATACGTCTTCCGCGCCGACCAGGGGAAGGACGGTCGTGTCCTCTCCCCAAGGCAGAAATACGGTGCTTTGCTGAGCAATGCTCGCGCTGACAAGAGCGCGTACGTTCTCGTAGTAGGGCGGCGCTTGGAGATGAACAGCTCCCACGTTTGCCCAGTCGAAAATGCGGTCGGCCAGCCGGTGCTGCAAATTGCGGAAGCTGGGAGCGTATCGTGGATCGCGAAAAGCGAGATCTTCAGGCGTGCCCTGAAACTGTGAATTGTTCACCACCAATTCCACGCCTGCATCGCGAGCCGCGTCGGCGAAAATTGTGGCTGCCTCGAGTAGTCCGTCGGCGACTGGGTATGTAAAGTACGTGCGCTTGATCCCTCGCATTGCGGCTTGAACTGAGGCCGGGTTCAGGAGGTCGCCCTTGACTACCTCCGCCCCTTGCATGCGTAGGCCATCCGACCTCGCGTCGAATTTATGAACTAAAGCACGAACCGGAATGCCTTTTTCCATCAAAAGGCTTGCAATCTGCCGTCCGGTCGATCCTTGCGTCCCACCCGCTGCGCCCGTGACCAGAATTGGATGAGTCATTAAGAATCCTTTCGGAGCATAGGATGATAGCTATAATCCTATGGATTCCATTTTCTTTGTCCCCTGGCTGTGGAAATCGCCAACTTGCGTCTTGAGATGATTCGCAGCATCCTATTTGGGTATGCGTTACCAACCAGGTCACAAAGCCGAAGTCCATCAAAAGATCGTAAAAGATGCTTCGCGGCGGGTCCGCTCCAACGGGCTAAACGGGGCGGCAGTCGCAACTGTGATGGCGGACACCGGCCTGACCCACGGAGGCTTTTACAAGCATTTCGGGAGCAAGGACGACCTGCTTGTGGAATCCCTTAGGGAGGGCTTTCGGGAAATCGTGGATCGCTTGATCCAAGCCGCTGAGCAGTCGTCGCCCGGGGAGGGGTGGAAGGCGATTGTAAGGACCTACCTGCGTCCGGAACACTGCGAACATCCCGACCACGGCTGCCCGTTGGCGACACTCGGACCTGAATTGGCACGGGTCGGTAAGAGGATCAAGCCTCAAATCGTTGCGGAGCTCGTGAGCTACAAAAGTCGAATGGTGCCGTTTATGCCTGGCCGACGGATCGCGGACAAAGAACGCGCTTTCTTTGCGATCTTTTCAACGATGATCGGGGCGATTGAAATCGCTCGCCTACTGCCAGATCGCACGATGCAAGAGAAAGTACTAGCGCATGCACGGGAGTTTCTCTTGCGGAGCTTCTGACTACTCCAAGCGCTACATCGTTCCTCGAACTGCCGGACGTCCGGATGCAGCTGGCAGCCCTGGTCGCTGTCTTTTCACGAGGGGCTAGCCGGCATCAACCACCGTTGGACGGCCTCCGCTGAGTCCGCAGGTGTTGTGTTAAAGCATATCTTTGCTTTTGGAGCGCGGGTGTGGACCACGCTGATAGGCTTTTAAAAAGGAGGAGTTGTCCGGGCGCGCGAAGACCTGCACCAATCATCACGCAGTCGTATGCCCGTTTGCTCGGATTTTCCTTCAGGACCTCTTCGGCGGTATTGCCCAAGGCGACCAAGCAACTGTCGACTTGATAGCCCAAAGCGCGAATGCGAGTCAGTTGAGAATCGATATAGGCCCGAACGAGTTCAGTCGTGAGGCCGGGCATCGACTTGAAATCCGCGAAATCTGGATCGAGGCCTAAGGCGAGTACGGTTACCAATTTTTCCCTCCAAGGATCTGGAGACCAACTTTAAGAGCTCTCATTCATCGAGTATGGCAAGATCAAGTTCGCGTACACGAGCTGGATCGGCGATGATCTCGGCCCTTGCGATTCTCCCATTCACGAAGGAGCAGCGAAGCACACGAAATACATGTCCGCCGGGACTCCAAACCAATCCCACTTCTCCGTTGACCAACATGGGCTGTACTGCTCCCGGGAGTTGTCGCGAGAATGCGATGGCTCCCTTTGCCCAGTTGCGTGCTCCGCGAATCTCCCTGGGCGCGCCCGGACGTGCGGCGGCTTCATCGACCGTGACCACGATATCGGGATCAAGCACCGCGATCAGGCCTTCCAAATCACCGCGGCGTACAGCGTCCAGGAAGACGTCAACCACCCGTCGCTGCTCCACGAGGCTAGTCTTGGGAACCGCTGGCGCACCCTGAATGCGCCGCCGCGCCCGGCTCGCCAGTTGTCGGGCAGCTTCCGGCGAGCGCCCAACTATTGAGGCGATTTCGTCAAAAGGAACGGCAAACATGTCGTGCAGAACAAACGCCAGCCGCTCGGCCGGATCTAACCGATCAAGGATGATCAACAGTGCCGCGCCGATGGAGTCTGCCATGAGGGTCTCGTGTTCAGGATCTTTGGGTCGTTCGCTGTCGACAGGTGGGGACGCTACTTGGGTGTCAAGTGCCTCCTCTTTCCGCGAACTGCGCGAGCGCAACATATCCAGGCAAACCCGTGAAACGACGGTAGTCAGCCATCCTCCGAGGTTCTCGATTGTGCCTGCGTCCGAGCGGCTCAGACGCAGCCAGGCTTCCTGCACAGCATCGTCGGCCTCGTTGACCGAACCGAGCATGCGGTAAGCTACCGCCCGCAAATGGCCGCGGTTTGCCTCGAACTTCTCAGCTAGCCATTCCTGTTCATGCATAACGTCAAATTTCTTTGCTTAGCTCCTTTATCCATATGGATGACGCGGGAACGTTATGCAACCGAGCCGTGAGGCTGTTTGAACCTCAGGCCTTTGCGGTACAGCCCGTCGCTTCCCACGTCGAACACACGGTTATATCGTGCACGGAAATTCTCCAGTGCCGCGGTGGCCGCTAACTCGATGAGTTGCTGTTCCGAAAAGTGCCGGCGCAGCACTTGATAGAGCTCATCACAGATATTCGACGGGGTATCAGCCATGGCGTCGGCCATGTGCAACAAAGCAACCTCCGCCGGTGCAAACGCCGCGAACTGTCCTTCGCGGATCGCCGCAATTTCGTCATCGCTCAGACCGTACATTCTGCCTCCGGCAGAATTGGCGTCGATTCAAAACGGACATCCGACCCGTACCGCGGTGCGCAGCGTCAGAAGCATCCGCTGCCGCTGCGAGACCGCCGCTTTCTGTCCGAGCAGCCACTCTGCGACAGCACCCAGCCAGAACACGCGCGGAACGCGGGCTGCGATCTTTTGTGGAGTCAGATCGCGGCCCAACATCTTGCGGACCTTCTTGAAGACCTGCCGCATCAGGAACGAAGTCTGTTGCGGGTCAACTCCCTCGACTCTTGCCATGGAACGCTCCTTGTTCAATTTGATGTCGGCGTTTTGGCAATGACTCGCCATAGTGATGACGAATCGAAATATTGTGACAGAAGAACTCGAACAGTTGGTTACGCAAAAGGGGGGTAGCGCGGATCTCTTGTGGTTGAGGGTCTCCCGACTCGAGGGACAAAGCAAGCCTTTCAAAACGCTTGCGTTAGTGCCGCGCGCGGCTTTGCGGTCACACTCTGGCGTTGTCCATCGTCATGGTAAGGAAGGCAAAAACACAAGTTCTCAAGAAGGAGACTGAGTCATGGAAGCACGAATAAAGAACCCGGCCATGGTTGTTCCCGGCGCAGTAGAGTTACTGCGAAGCCTGGCAAAGACTTCAGAACAAGGCGGCGTACCCAAGAAGACCCTGGATCTGGTTCACCTGCGGGCCAGTCAGATCAATGGTTGTAGCGTGTGCGTTGACCTGAGTTTCCGCTTGAAACAGGCGGACGAAACCATGGAGCGCCTGTTCGCGGTGGCGGCGTGGAAGGACGCGCCTTACTTTACGGATGCCGAACGCGCCGCGCTCGCGCTCACCGAAGCCGTCACTCGGCTGAGCGACCGCTCCGACCCGGTTCCAGATGAAATCTGGTCAGAAGCGGCGCGACACTACGACGAAAGGGCCCTTGGGTCTCTCGTTCTCTGGATCGCGACGACCAATGTCTGGAATCGCCTCAACGTCGCGACGAGGCAGGTGGCCGGTGAATGGGCAAAATCGGACGAAGCCAGGGAGTGGAGGAAGAACCAGGTCGCGGCAGACTGAGCCAGGGTTGCGCGGCCGCTCTGCGGTCGCGCTGCCACACCGAGTTATGGTCATGAAACTTCTTCATATTGATTCAAGTATCCTCGGCAGCCACTCGAAGGGCCGCCAGCTCACGGGTGCCATCGTCGCCAGGTTTAAGCAGGAGCATCCGCAGATCGAGGTCGTTTATCGGGACTTGGCAGCCACACCTCCGCCTCACATGACTCTGGCTACGCTGCCAGGAGACCATCCCTCGTCGGTGCAGGCGGGACCGCTGGATGCGATTGCTCAGCGTGTCCGGGATGAGAGCCAGCGGCTCCTGGATGAGTTCATGGCCGCCGACATCGTGGTATTAGGTGCTCCCATGTACAACTGGAGCATCCCCACGCAGCTGAAAGCTTGGATTGACATCATTGTTGTGCCGGGCAAGACCTTCCGGTACGGGCCACAGGGGCCGGTGGGAGGGCTGGTCGGCAACAAGCGGGTTATCGTCGCAATCACGCGCGGTGTATTTTACGCATCTCGCACCACCGCGATGTCTGCCGAACATGCAGAAACCTACATGCGCACGGTGCTGTCCTTTCTGGGAGTGACCAATCCTGAGTTCGTCGTGGCCGAGGGCATAACAGTTGATGAGGAGGCGAAGACCAGAGCATTGACATGCGCTTTGCGTGAGGTACAACAACTCGTCGCTTGACCGGACACCATACATGGGCGCCGCGTCAACTCGTCAACTCAAGGGTGAGCGAGCAGCAACTGGAGCGCCCGTTAGGCACTTGTTGATATTTGTGTGGAGAGTCCTGCGGACGCGGTTTCGACGTGCGGCGCTGAGCGCGATTATGGCTGCGCAGGAGACAAGATACGGCAGGTCGATGACGCGCATGTTTTTTCGAGGCCAATGACCGACGTTGCAGGAGGAAATCGTGGATGAGCGACCCGAGACATAGGTAACAGATCGTACCGGACACATAGGTTACACTTTGTCCCCTTTTTAGGGGGGAGGAAGTGGATGCCGTGGAAGGAGTGTTCGGTGATGGATGAGAGAGTTAAATTCGTAGCTCGCCGACTGGCGGGCGAGCCCATGGCGGATTTGTGCCGCGAGTTCGGGATCTCGCGCAAGACCGGCTACAAGATCTTCGATCGCTATCAGGAATGCGGCATTCACGGGCTCACCGACCGAAGCCGACGTCCCTATCGCTATGCCAATCAACTGCCCTTTCAGGTGGAGAACTACATCCTGAACGTGAAGCGTGAGCACCCCAGTTGGGGCGCTCGGAAAATCCGCGAGCGACTGCTGCGCCGCTTCGCCGACATCCGACTTCCCGCCAAAAGCACCATCCATGCCGTGCTCGATCGTCACGGCTTGGTGGAGCGGCGCAGCAGTCGTTCGCGGCGACGCGCACAGGGCACGGCTCTCTCTTTAGGACAGCTCCCGAATGAACTGTGGTGCACCGACTACAAAGGCGAGTTCTTGCTGGGCAATCGCCAGTACTGTTATCCCCTTACCGTCACCGATCACGCCAGTCGTTTTCTGCTCGCTTGCGAAGCACTTTCTTCCACCCGAGAAGACTACGCTTTCACCGTGTTTGAGCGGCTCTTTCAAGAGCGCGGCCTGCCCGCCAACATCCGCAGCGATAACGGCGTGCCCTTCGCTTCCGCTCACGCCTTATTTAACCTCAGCAAGCTCGCCGTCTGGTGGCTGCGCCTCGGCATTGGCATCGAGCGCATCAAGCCTGGCCATCCGCAGCAAAATGGACGTCATGAACGCATGCATCTCACCTTGAAGAAAGAAGCCACCAAACCGGCCGCCGTCAACTTTCTCCAGCAGCAGGCCCGCTTTGACAAGTTCATGGAGATCTTCAACGAACAGCGGCCGCATGAAGCTCTCCATATGCAATGTCCGGCCCAGGTCTATCCACCTTCCCCGCGCCCTTATACCGGCCTGCCCGATATCGATTATCCCTTCCACGACAAAACCGTCGTGGTCACCCGCTGCGGCCGCATTTGCCTGGGCAACAAAAAAATCAATTTCAGCCAAGTCTTCGCCGGCCAAGCTGTCGGCATCAAGGAAGTGCACGACGACATCTGGCTGGTCAGTTTTATGGAGTATGATCTCGGTTACTTCGACTTGGAGACTAGAGTTTTGGAACCGCTCGAAAATCCCTTCGGCCCAAAAGTGTTACCCATCTGACCGGTACATTCTGTTACCCATGTCTCCGGGCCGGACCTAGGCACGATGAAAATGTTCCACTCTCACGCAGCCGCATCCAGCTGGTTGCCTCGAATACCCAGTTGAGCTGAAGCTGTACTTCTTCCGTTGCGTAACTCGGCAAGCAGGAAGTTAATCTCTGCCCCAAGCAGAACAGAAAAACCCGAAAGATAGAACCAGAGGTATAGGCCGATGGCAGCTCCCAGAGGACCATACGTCTTGTCCAGCGACTCGAAGTGGCGAAAATAAAGTCCTAGCAAATATGACAAAGCTATCCAAGCACCGACGGCAACAATTGCTCCAGGCAGGCTTTCCCGGAAGCGTCGCTTCAGATCCGGACCGAAGTGATAGAGAAGTTGGATGGCGAGTGCGCTAACCATCAGTGCGATGCCCCATCGCAGGTAGCGCCAAGTGCCGAGGAGCCCAGGATCGAGACCGAATCTACGAGTTAGCCAGATCCCAATGGTCGTTCCCTCCACCATCAATACTGTAGCCATGAGCAAAAGCGACCCCGCGATCAATGTGAGTACCATCGCGATGGGACGAGTCTTCCAGATCGGCCGTGTCTCGCGGACTCGATATACGACGTGTAGACCGTCGATCAACGCGGCGAATCCACTGGAGGCTGTCCAGATCGTGAACGCTAAACCGAATGTCAGGAAGTGCCTGTGTTTGAGACTCACATCAGAGACAATGTTGCGCACAAGGCTCATTCCATCTCCGGGAACAAGCCTGGCCATGATGCTGAGAACCCCCTCAAACAGGTGAGGTATGGGTATGAAGGCGAGCAGTGCCGCCATTGACACTAACAGCGGAAACAGCGAGAGAACGAAGTAGTATGACAGTCCGGCGGCAAACACGAATAGGTGCTCATCGTAAACATCATTGTAGATGGTTATTAGCGACCATTTAAGTTGTCGCGAGGCGGTTGTGTGACCCGACATTAGCACGTATCACCTTCGTCATTGTTGGAGCGTGTGAGCCTCGTGCTCGTAATAATGGGGAACTCGGATCATGGCTCGTAACTCTTCTGCGCTCGCGGATGGAGTATTTGGAAGCGGCAGTGTCATTTGTCATGTCAGAAAAGTCGGTGGCGACATCATTATGTAAGTCGTGCAGCGAGAGTAAGGGTTACGAAGTTCCCTCAGACCAGGAACGGCCCGTATATTCATGCCGCGAGAGACGGTTCTTGCACTGAGTTGACACGATTCAAAGCGTTCCTCACTGACGCAGCTGCCGACACACATTCTTCTGGCGTGGGCGCTGAGATTTGGAGCAGTCCCAGCCGTCCGAGATCCGTAGGACGCGAAAATGCGTTCTGGTGCTGCATCACAGCGGCAAGAATGTGACTCAGACCTTCCGACGCGTATCCATTATGGAACTGGATGCCGACCCCGTGAAGCTTGCCGTCTGACATCCAGTACTCACAAGCCAGAAACCAGTGACCTCGGGATGTGGACGACCACACCTTCAAACAATCCAAAGTGCCACCGGGGGTGGGTTGGCACTCAATGTGAATCAAACCTGCTTCGGTGCCAGGTACCAGATCTTTCCAGGACACAACTATTGCGGATTCAAGAACTCGCTCAAGGCTTTGATTTTCTTGAAGCGTCACAGATCCTCCAATGAAGTCTGGCGGGCGTTGATCACGTTCTTGTCAGTGCACCCACGATGACCAGCACCACTGAAATCAATATCAGCGCACCACTGCCGAGCAGCACGATCTCGCTCAGACGATCAGGTTTCATCAGATCTTGGCAGCGCATTTCATTCTTCCTCATCCGGAGTGAAGGCGAGTGCTGGCCCGGACCAAGTGCCGTCCGTTCTGATGGCGATCCGGTCCGGGATATCGGCTCGATAAGTATGACCGCAATTCCCCGCAGACCATACTTGTCCGGCCCAGTCTGGCTCAAGAATCGCCGCAGACGCCTGGTTTGACGAGTGAACGGCTTCCTTGAGACATCGATAGTTTGACCGGTCTCTCTTCGAAATACTGTGCAAAACCGCTCATGAGCACGGGCAAACATTCGTCGGGGAAACCACAGCCTTCCTCGGCAACTGGAGGATTTATCGCAAAGGGCTATTTCGGTGTGGCGGATAGGGCTTCGGAGGATCGGATGGTTAGGCCAGCAAGCGTGTACTGCCCCAACAAGCGGACGGTCGCGATGGCGTCGAAGGTGACGGGCACCCACATGCCGCCCAGTTGCGTGAATTGCAGAGTGATATGAATATTTTTTAGCCAAAAGGAGGGGCTCTTGGCGGGTACTCCTTCAATTCGACGAATACGGAAAGTCTTGGCATCTACCCAGATCTGCCCGCGCAGAAGATTTTTGTCCTTCCTCTTCGGGAGGATCGCCAAAACGTATTCAAGAACGTCGCCGAGGTTCTCTCGCCTGAGAAAAACGAAGTCATAGTTCCTCAGGATAATCTCGCTGCTTTGTCCCGACCTCGCCGACTGCGTCTCGCGATCTAAAAGTTCGCGAACCATTTTCTCTCCGCGTGACTGGCCGCTCGCCTGAATAATCTTGTATGTCTTTTTGTCTGGAGGCACGAAATTGATCTGGGCCACGACGTCAGAGGTGGATTGCTTATCAGAGCCTCGAAACACTTTGTATTCTCGGGTCAACTCATAGGGTTGCGCTGGAGCGCGGTCCTGGTGCTGCACGTCCTCGATGCCCTGCAAAATCAGGTTTAGATCGGGAGACTTGATTTCCGCGGTGAACGGAACTACCTGTGATGACGAGGTGATCGTTACCAAGGCAACGAGACCTGACAGCCAGAAGCGTCGCGTAGCTGTATTAGTGTGTCTCAACGAGAAAAAGTCCGCAAGGAATTAACCTTAGCCGAGAACCGCGATTAACCTCAAATGCGAGCGGCAGGCGCGCCATGACTTTCGCCTTTTCGGGATCCCCGTTGCACCGGCTATATAGCCACAGAACTATAGAACTCATGATTCGCTGCACACTCAATGGCATGGATCAAGCAGGTCGTCACCTGCGCTTTCGTGACGTAACCCTGCGCTCCCATCCGGCGCGCTTCAGAGCCAAAGTGGCGGGAAGCGTATTGGGTGAGAAAGATGATGCTGGTATTGGGCGCGACGTCGAGAATCTCGCGGACTGCCCCGATTCCATTCATGTTCGGCATCTGAACATCAAGTAGCACAATATCGGGTTGCAATTCTGCAGCCCGGGCCACCGCTTCATTCCCATCTGCTGCTTCGCCAACAACCTGAACATCGGATGCCAATTTAAGTAACTCACACACCCTCCGACGCACGATCTCACTGTCATCCGCGATCAGTATTCGCATCATCTAGAGACTCCTGACTTGGCATTTGATGCAAAAGCGGTGAACGCGAACACATCTGGGATGGAAATCCCTTCAAGCCAGAGTGGGCCCAGCAACATGCCTGAAATGTGCAGTTTTGACCATACGCTCGATGCGTCACTGGGTATTCTGAAACGGTGTGGTTGCGCGCTACCTCAACCCCTCGTTTTGCTCATACCTGCCGGGAGGACAAAATGAAAAACAACAAAGGGAATATGGAATCCCGGAAACCGGTCCCGCAGAGCGGAACGAACCTGAGAAATTCCCGCCTCCACGTGAGACGAGGCGACATGGAGGCGGGCCTCGTGCACTACTTTCGAGTAGTGAACGAACTTGTTTCCACTAACGCTGCATCTCGCAGCTCCCTTTCATGGTCTCTCCCTTTTGCATTGCTCGCGCGAAGATGAGACCCGGCTCTCAGGGAACGAGGTCCGCAAAAGCGGCAACAAGCCTTCGTCGGAGTTAGCAGCAAGCAGCCAAATCAGGGCCCAAACGAGCAATCTTCTAGAGTTCAGGAATGCGCGTGAAGCACACGCGCAGATTCGAGGTGGAGGTCAGCAGGAAGGTGGAGGTCGGTTAGAGAGGCTTTCATCAAACAGGACTGCCGGGAGCGGCGGGCCTGCTGGAGCAAATCGAGGATAGAACGTCGGCGCTTCCAGCATCGAGAAGGAAACAGCCGGTCTACCCCATGTAGCAGCGTCGCAATCCAGGTGTTGCCGAACCGCTTCTGGCGAACTGGACCGAACCGAAACATTCGCGCCATGCGAGGAGTATTGGAAAACCCTCGTCGCCAGGCTCGTCGATAACGCCAGAGCCGCCAAAAGGATTACCAGCTGGCGGCGCCAGGAAGCGATCCTGCTTGCGGTCATTGATTGTCCAAGAAATGTCATGAATGACTTTCGGATTGCGTGGTCTCTGGATTATATCTTACCCGACAGTTGCGTCTGCAATTGCCTTGAGATATTCGTCACCGAAGTGATACGACGCTGATGGCGTAGCGGCGGTTGCTCGGGATTCGACTTCTACACCTCCCCCAGTGTGCGTTTACCTTGATTATTGATATCTTAACCATCATGCACATCTGGGAGTTTACGGCCCTGGTTGCTGCCGGTTCATTTCTAGCCGGACTACTCGGGGCACTGACGGGACTGGGGGGCGGGGTGGTTCTGGTTCCTTTTCTCACCCTGCTCTTCAAAGTCGATATCCGCTACGCGATCGGTGCCTCGCTGGTTTCCGTGATCGCAACCTCTTCTGGCGCTGCTGCCGCATACGTCAAGGAAGGATTTTCCAACATCCGCATCGGAATGTTTCTCGAGATCGCTACCACCATCGGCGCATTGCTCGGTGCTTTTCTCGCGTCGAAGTTGCCTACAAACATGATTGCGATTGTTTTCGGAACGGTGCTGCTCATCTCGGCGTATTCCGCGCGCAAGCCCCGCCCCTTAGCCGATCGTGAACTTCCTCCCGACCCACTGGCCACAAAACTGAAGCTTAACGGAAGTTTTCCTGAGGCCGGGACTATGCGCCATTACCACGTGCAACGCGTTCCGGCCGGGTTCAGCTTGATGTTCGGCCGCGGGCGCGCTCTCAGGGCTGCTTGGCATCGGCTCCGGCGCGGTAAAAGTCCTGGCCATGGATCAGGCAATGGAAATTCCCTTCAAAGTTTCCACCACTACGAGCAACTTCATGATCGGGGTAACTGCTGCAGCCAGTGCAGGTGTGTATCTGAACCGCGGCTACATTGACCCCGGTCTCGCCATGCCAGTGATGCTGGGCGTGCTTGGAGGTTCGCTTTTAGGCACGCGTGTGCTGGTCCGCGCCCAGACAAAGTGGTTGCGGCTGGTCTTCAGCCTGGTCATTGTTGTCCTGGGACTGCAAATGCTGATCCAGGGACTGCGAGGCCAAGTTTGATCTCCGACTTCCGACAAGCCTGGAACGATCAGAAGATCGAAATCCTGATCGGCAATTTGCTCCGCATCGGCGTGATAATTTCTGCGGCGTTGGTGTTCTGCGGTGCGGTCATTTACCTGGGGCGCCATGGCATGGAACTCACCAACTACAACGCTTTTCGGGGAGAACCTTCCGGCTACCGCACCTTCTCGGGAATTATCGGGCAGGTCCTTCATTCCCGAGGCAGAGGAATTATCCAACTTGGTTTGGTATTGCTGATCGCAACGCCGGTGGTACGCGTCGCTTTTTCGATTTGGGGATTTCTGGCCGAACGCGATCGGATGTACGCAGCATTCACCACACTTGTGCTGATCATCCTGCTCTATAGCCTGGTGGGCTCAAGCTAAGAGGCGGAACCGCGTCTCCGCCTTAGGGTCCCGATCTTGCCGAGCCAGCCCACGGGATTTGAACCCGTGTTAACCGCCGTGAAAGATGCATTGCTGCTCGGAATCAACAGATGTTCAACAGGTCCGAATCGAAATCAACAGCAGTTTTTCGGAACCGAGGAGAAAATGTAGCAACGCGATAGCTTTATCTGGGTGACCCGAGCTCTCCGGAACGGGGTCGTCCACTTTTTGGCCAAATCTTGAGTGCAGAAAGTTCGCGGCAGCTTCAATTTGCTCTGAAGCTTGAATATCGTGAATGTGGCTTGTTGGCCTTCGTGCGAAAAAAAAGGACTGACAACCGGGCCGCGATCAGATACTCACAGGAGACCATATATTATGCCGATGCTACGTACTAGTATCAAAACCTTTGAGATAATGGCACTGCTAGTTCTCCCTTCTATCGTGAGTTCCCAGGCTTCTCGTTCCGCAGAAGTATCTGTGTTGTACGCAGGGTCCCTCGCTGCGGTAATGGAGAACGGGATAGGACCGGACTTCGCCAAAGCCACTGGCGATCAGTACCGAGGAGAAGCTCAGGGCTCGATGGGAGCCGCACGCATGATCCGGGACGGCCTGCGGCAGCCCGACATCTTCATCAGCGCCGACCCACTGGTCAACCAAACAATCCTCATGGGAACGGCCAATGGCAACCATGTGAAATGGTTCATGACACTGGCATCCTCACAATTGGTACTAGCCTATAACCCAAGGAGCAGATTCGCCTCGAAGTTTCAGGATGCCCAAGGGGGCAAAATTCCGTGGTATCAGGCGTTGGCAACGCAGGGCGTGCGCTTCGGCCGTGGCGATCCCAGCATTGACCCAAAGGGATACCGAACGTTGTTCATGTTCCGCTTGGCGGCTGACTTCTACCATCGTCCCGAGCTCGTCAAATTGATCGGTGATCCGATGAATCCGGACCAGGTGCTGCCTGAGATCGTGTTGCTTGCTCGGCTCGAGTCTGGGCAGTTTGACGCCGCCATTTTCTATAAACACGAAGCAGTGGCGCATCGTTTGCCGTTTATCTCGCTGCCTAGCGAGATCAATCTGGGAGATCCACATCTGGCGAGTCTATACGCCAAAGAAAGCTATGTAACTCCTAAGGGAGAAGAGGTTCATGGTGCCCCCATCATCTTTACCATAACAATTCCCGACACGGTGAAGAACGTTGAGGCAGCGCTGGCGTTTGCGAGTTTTGTGCTCTCCTCGAATCAATTGTGGGAGCAGTATGGATTCGGAAATGTTCCTCATCAAGTTGGAGGCGAGAGAGCGGAGGTTCCATCCAGCCTTCGGAAGTACGATGAAGGGAGCTTCAGGCCTTAGCCGAATAGAGGGTTTACGTTATCCTTCGAAATCATTCGGAGCCACGTTTTAAAGGCAGCGTCTGCATGTCGCTACTGTGCCAAAACAGGGTGGGGCGAACTGGGAGAAATGTCCGCAGCTAAGGGTTGAACACGCCCTTAGTGAAGGGTCGCAGTTCGGTAGGGACTTTGCCGGCCTCGCCGCCAATCCGATGATCGAGCATTCCGAAACCGAGTTGCTTCCAGAGGTCGTTTGAGGTGATTACGAACTTTACGAAGCTAATTGCCGCATCTTTCCGAATCACAGTATCAGGAATGGTCACAGTAAAAATGATAGGTGCTCCGTGGAGGTGCTCGCCCCAGGATGTCACATAGGTCTCGTGTGAATACACTGAGGCGAAATCAGGGTCGCCCAGATTGATCTGCTTGGGTAGAGCGATAAATGGCAACTTCTCGGCTACAGCTTCGTGCCGATAGAACACGGCAGCGTCGAGTTGGCCTGATCGCAACCTTTGCACCAGAGTGACCTCTGGAAACGCCTGCTTGGGATTCATCGGATCGCCCAGAAAAGTCCAAAGTTCGGGCCGATGGTAGTACTGAGCAGCCAAGTGGAACAAGAATAGTGTGCGGTATCCCTTGGGATCAATTGTCGGGTCGGCCCGGCCGAACCGGACTCCAATCGTGGCAAGCGCTTCGTACCAGGGGATCGTTCCGATCTCCGCTTGCCGGAACTTCGCCGCGAACTTGCTGGATGGGTTGTAACCCAAAACCAGCTCTGCAGAACCGATTGTGACGAACCACTGGACGTGGTTTCCGTTATCAGGACCGCTCAAGGCTGCCGGATAGACCAAAGGATCGGCGCTGATAAAAACATCAGGTTGTCGCGTCCGTGCGCGAATCATTCGTGCCGCATCAAGCGAGCCACGCGCCTCCCCGTTGAATTGGTATCCGGTTGCGCTGGTGAACGCGGGGCCCACGACTCTATTCATAGCTTCAGTTAGGGATGCAGCGTAAAGGACAGACACCGATCTGTCACCGCCGGAGGCCCTCGCCGACAGGACAGGAGAAACTATAGCCAAAAGGAAGATGATCAAATACACTCGCCACTGAACTGCATTCAAGCTGACTCCCATCTCTGACATGATCCCGTCAACATAACGAACGTGGAAAGAAAGTACAAGGTGCCAAAGCGCCAGGTGCCGGATAGTTTCGGCCGACATCTCTTGCGTGTGCTCATCGTGGTTCTTTGCCTCCACACGCCGTGGGGGTAGAGTGGCGGACACGGTATGATGTCTGAGGTCTTAGCTTCGATTCAATGTTTGGATTCAAGAAGAATCGCCTCGTTTTACCAGTGATTGTCCTCACCGCGATCCTCGTTCTGATCGCAGTGGCGACGCTGCAATATCATTGGGCTTCGGAGTTGAGCCATGCCGAGGACACGCAGATTGGGACGATCCTTGAGTCTTTGATGCTGGCGTGGCACTTGGATTTTTACCACGAGTTCAGAGCGGTAGCCGACGCATTTCAGGATCGAGGCATGGCGTCCCCGGAGAATTTGAGATCCTATCGAGATGACTTTGCCGAGTGGAGGCGGACCGCCGCTCACCCAACCCTAGTCTCTGAAGTCCTGATCACGCACACTGACGGCGCCGCTCCCATCATGCGGGTAGGTGTGCGAGGTGGCGCAGCGGAGTCCACTCAAAGGCAACATTCGGTCGAGAGATTGCTTGCTCGACTGCGCGAGGATTCGGCCAAACTGGAACGCGGCGACGGCAACGGCGCGCAACTCGATTTAGCCCCAGCCGAGAAGGTTGAGCCTCCCACACAAACACTAGACTCCCAGGAGGCCGGGTGGATCTTTGATCAAGACATACCAGCATTGCTGCATACAATGTCGTCTCCGACCCGCGCTGAAGGCATTCAGCGTGCGCCCGCTTGGATAATACTCGTTCTGGACCGCCAAACGATTCAGGATCTCGTGGTCCCCGCGTTGTCTGAGCGCTACTTCGGCACAGGGATAGGGAAGAAGTACAAGGTGCTGTTCCGAGCGGCCAATACAGTTCCATCGGTCATCTATTACTCTGACTCCCAACATCAGTCCGACAAAGATCCCGACCTGTCCATGAACATCTTTGGACCGCCGGCGGGAAGTACAGAAGGTCAATTCTGGCAAGTAGCACGAATCGCAGAACCGCCGTCTGGGGCAGAACATCGGCAGTTCACGGCTCCTGTATGGTTTCCGGTGGTACGGTACACGCCATTTGACGGAGATTGGAACCTGATTCTGCAGCCTCGTGATGCGTCATCGACCTCAATTCTGCAAAGTGCCCGGAGGCGCAACATCGCTCTAAGCTCCGGAGTTCTAGCTTTGTTGGCGTTGAGCATGGCCTTGATTGTGGTCGCCAGTAAACGTGCCGAGCAGTTGGCTGAAATGCAGATGAATTTTGTGACCTCCGTTTCCCACGATTTGCGGACACCACTTGCCGTGATTCGGACCGCAAGCGACAACCTCGGCGCCGACGTGGTAACCGATGGACAACATTTGAAGATTTACGCCACTGCGATTCGCAATCAAACGCTGCAGTTGACCAATCTCGTAGAGCAGGTCCTGCTGTTTGCTTCGACTCGTCAGCGCAATTTCCATCTGCTATTAAGGTCGACCCCACCGCTCGAGGCAATCACTAATGCGCTGCATGGTACTTCTGCGCTCGTAGAAGCGTCTGGGTGCCAAATCGATACTCAACTCGATCCGCAACTGCCTGAAGTACTAGCAGACTGCTCAGCTCTTTCCCGCGCAATACAAAATCTTTTGAGCAATGCGGTCAACTATGGGCGAGAGTCGGGTAAGATCGCGGTTCGAGCGTGCCTTAACGAAACCGTCAACCCGGAGGTCGTACAAATCACCGTCACCGATCAAGGACCTGGTATCCCGCAAGCGAAGCTTAGCAGGATCTTCGAACCGTTCTATCGCAGCCCACTAGCAGTGAAGGCTGGCGTTCATGGTACAGGTCTTGGGTTGTTCCTTGCGAAAACGCTTGTGGAGTCAATGGGAGGAAGGCTCACCGTCAAGAGCGCCGTGGGGCAAGGCAGCTCCTTCACAATTCACCTTCCGGTCGTAGCGGCAGGGGCAATCCCACGGGCTGCGCAGTCGGAATCAGTTCAGCAAATTTGATGAAGCCACGAATCCTTTTGGTCGAGGATGAACAGGACCTGCGCAGGATGATCGCAGACCGCCTCAAAGCGGAAAAGTTTGTGGTTGAGACTGCCGTGGACGGCGAGCAGGGACTACAAAAGGTTACGGATATCCCTTTTGACTTCATTATTCTCGACATAATGCTCCCCGGTCGGAGCGGATTTGATATCTGTAGAGACATTCGGCAGCTTGGCATTTTGACGCCGATACTGTTTCTGACGGCGAGAAGCCAGGTGGTCGATAAGGTAGTGGGGTTGAAGCTCGGCGCCGATGACTACTTGACGAAACCTTTCGATATCTTGGAACTCCTTGCCCGCATCGAAGCAGTACTCCGCCGTGCTTCGAAAGCGATTGGAACGTCGAGAGGTTTGCACCGGTTTGGGACGATCACGATCGATTTGGATGGCACTGAGGTGATGCGCAATGGAGAACTGGTAAACCTCTCGGCCCGCGAGTTTCAATTGTTGCGCTATCTATTGGAGCGTCGCGGATGCACCGTTTCGCGGGAGCAAATTCTCAAGGAAGTCTGGGGTTACGACGAAGAGATATTTACTCGCACCGTGGACGTGCATGTTTTTGGCTTGCGGCAAAAGCTGGAAGATAACCCCAAGAAGCCTGACCTGATAGTTACGGTTCCGGGGCTAGGATACAAATTCGCCCGGTAACCGGCCTCCGTGATGGCGTGTAGCCCAAAGAGCTGAACCACCATCCGACGAGATCATAACCACCTCTTAACCCAGACTTAACTCACATTTAACAACGGCCAGACTGACTTATGGATACACTCACGTCGCAAGTAGTCGATTTCTACACCGAGGCCCAGCGACTCCACGGAATCTCAAAACGCTGTCATCGCTTTGGCTCTCCTCTCAAGCCGTTATTAGTCCGCTAAAATATATCGTGATACGAGATATAATCTTTTTATCTGCAATTTTCTTTCGTCTTGTTGCACGATTGTTCTCTCTTCCTGCGTTAACCTCTTGCTCGAATGAACAGCTCCGGTCGGCATCGATGCAAAAGACGCAATTCAAATCAGCAGCTTGCTTTTGTTAGGTCTAAAGCGACCGTCTTGTCATGAGGTTGGAACTGGAAGTGCATACATTGGGGGCTAGACGTTTGCTGCAGTAAATCCCGGAACACCCAAAGGAGCGCAAGATGAAGCGGACCCCCCAAGAAGTCCAAGTCGTACCTGCGTCTGAACAAACCCAAAAAAAATTAGCCCAGATCACCTCGCAAAGCCGCCGCAAGTTCATTGGCAAGGTCGGTGGATTGGCCGCTGCCGCCTATTCCGCAAGTGCCATCGGTTTGTCGCCTCTCCTAGGATCTAATTCGCAAAAAGCTTTCGCAAACCCCGTCAACAACTACCGCGTTACCCAAGCCTATCAACTGCGAACGGCGTTGGCCACGAAGTGGCTGAACAAGGGCGCCGTGACTCAGGTGAACAACGGTGACGAACTGCTCTACAAGAATTCCTTTATCGGCCAGTACAGCAAGGCTCTGCAACACAGCAGCATCGGTGATCCCGACGTTAACTCGTACAAGTTGTTCCTGAATGCCGCCCGCAGTGGCAGACAGACGGATTGGGAAAAATGTAGCCTCGGTGGGACTGTACCTCTCACGTGCCCCCAAGGTGGACTCGCTTTCGCGCTGATCGGAGCGGATGAAGTTCAAATGACAATCCCACCTGCTCCAACACTCGCGAGCGCCGAGCGTGCAGGCGAAATGGTGGAGAATTACTGGCAAGCTCTCTGCCGCGACGTTCCTGCTTCGCAATATGGCCAAGAGCCACTCTCGCAGGCTGCCATAGCGGACCTCAACAAGCTGTCTGATTTCCGTGGTCCGAAAGTGAATGGTCAAGTGACGGGCCAAACCTTGTTCCGCGGCATCACCGCCGGTGAACTAGTGGGCCCCTATGTCTCTCAGTTCCTGATGATGCCGGTCAATGGACTGGGCGACTTTTCAATGCGCAATGTCAGCGATCTGCCAGCGCAGCTCTATCTGAGCTACCTTCCGGGATTGGACTACATGACTGACACTGCTTCCTGGCTCGCAGTCCAAAACGGACAAGCAACCGATCCGGCGAAGGCACGCACAATCTTCTTCGCATTTGGTCCGAATACTTACCAGAGCACGCCTGGCTACCTTACGACCGGCCGAGATATGGCTGGAGTGGTTCATACCGACGAGCTCTTCCAGCACCCATTCTGGGCCGCCTGCGAAATGCTTGGAGATGGTATCCCTGTAAACCCGGGCAATCCGTACAGCGCCACGAAGACACCGAATGAAATAGGCTTCTCGGCATGGGGCGGACCGATGTTCACTGGCCTGCTGGGCCATGTCGCCTTACAGGCGATTCAGGCTGTCTGGTATCAAAAGTACTACGTGCATCGTCCGCTGCGTCCAGAAGAATACAGCGGCCGCGTACAGAACCAGCTCACAGGCAAGAACACCTATCCCCTACATCACGACGTGCTGAACGCAGCCGGTACGGCCGCCGTATTCAGCAAGTATGGCACGTACTACTTGCCGATGGCGTATCCGGAAGGTTGCCCGACGCACCCGTCCTACGGCTCCGGCCATACCACGGTTGCGGCGGCGTGTGTCACCGTTCTCAAGGCCCTGTTCGATGGTTCTCAAACCTTCACCGGTCTTGGATTGACCCCGGTGTACTCGCCGGACGGACAGACCCTGCAAAACTACACTGGCTCCGATGTCAACCAGATCACGATCGGCGGCGAACTGGACAAGTTGGCATCGAACATCGGTCTGGCTCGTAACATCGCCGGTGTTCACTGGCGCTCCGATTACGCGCAATCGATGTTCCTGGGCGAAGCGGTCGCAATCAACTTCCTCCAGGACCTGGTCGAAACCTTCAACGAGATCGGGGGTTCTTTTACGTTCACGAAGTTCGACGGAACCTCGATCACGATAGGTAAGTAAATCGGGATAGTTGGTATTCCGAAGATCCAGTAGAGGTGCAGGCATCCTCTTTGCGGGGGGTCCGGCCTGCGCTCTCTGGTGTGAAAACCGGCCCGGGCGAGAGCTTGGGCCGGTCTCCTTTTTTGCGTTTGATGAACGCCTGGCTTTTGTGTAATCCCTCCCCAAGTTGTTACACTGGCCTTCAATCCACTTTATGGTGCGGCGACTCACTACGATTCACCTTCTGTTCGCAGCCTTGGGCCTGGTATTGCTGGCGGATCTTATTCTGCCGATTGCAAACTTATTCGTTCAGGCAACCTGGCATGATTGGATCGTGGCCATTTCGCGGCCCGACGCACGAGACGCTATCAGGGTTTCCGTTGTTTCCAGTTCCATCGCAATTGCGCTCATGACCCTGTTCGGAGTTCCCCTAGGTTATTTGCTGGCTCGGGGTGGCCTGCCAATAAAGCGCCTTTGGGTGGTTCTTGTTTTCCTGCCAATGGTGGTGCCGGACCTTGCCGGGGGCATTCTTCTTTTGCAGATGTTTGGGCCCTACGGTCTAATCGGCCAACCGCTGGATGCGCGCAATATCGAACTCACCAACAACCTCGCTGGTATCGTTCTGGCGCAGATGTTCGTTGCAGCGCCATTTGTGATTGTCTCTGCCATGGCGGGTTTCGCCGCGGTTGATCCAGAACTCGAGCAGGCCGCCGCAACACTCGGCGACTCGCAATCGCAGGTGTTTTGGCGTGTATCACTCCCGCTCGCACGGTCGAGCGTGGTGGCAGGCATCATGTTGGCTTGGATTCGTGCAATTGGTGAGTTTGGCGCGACCCTCATCGTTGCTTACAACCCACATTCGCTACCCGTCTACATGTGGGTGCGGTTTGAAGCTGATGGACTTACCGGTGCCTTGCCGACCGCATTCTGCTTGGTTGTGCTCGCTGCCGCGGCGCTCGCCGTGGCGATGCTCATTGGCCGACTCGGTCGCACTGACCTCATTACCGCGTTACCCGACATCGGGGGACGCAGCCAGTGAGAGGCCCCTTGCTCTCTCAAAATGAACTTCCTGATGCAAGCGAGACGCGGCCGATCCTCGACATTGAAGTCTCGAAGGTGTACATGGGGCGCGGTAATAGCCCCTTCCTGCTGAAGGCAAACTTTCAAGTTGAAGCAGGGTTCACTGTCTTTGTAGGTCCCTCAGGTGCAGGTAAGAGCACGCTACTGCGCTGTATCGCCGGTCTGATCGACCCTGACGAAGGTCGGATCAGGCTGGCTGACAAGACGTTGTTTGACTCGCAGCAAAAGATCAGCATTGCCGCATGTGAACGTAACGTAGCTTTCGTCTTTCAGAGCCTCGCTCTTTTTCCTCACTTGACAGTCGAGGAAAACATTGGTTACGGACTGCGCCGTCTACCCTCAGGAGAACGGCAGGAGCAGGTTCAGCAGATCATGGAGTCTTTCCGCATTTCACACTTGCGAAGGAATTTTCCTCGCGAGATTTCGGGCGGAGAGCGCCAGCGCGTTGCCGTCGCACGCGCTCTGGTGGTGCAACCGGCTCTGCTGCTACTTGACGAACCCCTTTCATCTCTGGATGTGATCACCAAGAACGGCATCATAGGAGACTTGAAAAAGTGGAATGAGGAACACGAGGTTCCTATTCTCTACGTTACGCACGACCAAAATGAATTATTTGCGCTCGGAGAACAGATTATTGTCTTCGATCCTAATGGTCAGATGTCGGACGGACTCGATGTCGTCGAACCCGAAAGGGCCCATCCGAATGTTGAGCATGACCCGCAGCAGAGAAACGTGTTTGATGCAACCGTAGTGGATGTCCAACCTGAAGCGAATCTCATTACCTGTCGGATTGCGCACGGGTTTGACGTAAACGTGCCATTTCCCCCCCTTCCCTCGGGTGCCGAGGTGGAAATTGCGCTGGATTCTGGGGGGATTTTGCTTTCCCAGAATGAGCCCGTATTGATCAACAACGCCAAGGCCGTTCGCGGGATGATCTCCGGGGCATCTGCCATTGAAGGCAGCAGAGAGACTCTCACCGTGTTGGCACTTGGAGATCGCGCGCTGCAACTTGACTGCTACGGTTCAGTTCCCAGGCGAGGCCCGGTCTGGTTGTTGATACCTCCATCCGCCATACATTCTATAAGACTGAAACGGCTGCGGCCCTTGCAGCGGCTGGTCCTGTTCGTGGGCGCCTCGAACACAAGCCTCTCAGTCATGGCTGAAATCATCTTCAACGCAGGAATTGCCGAACGGCTGCGAATGCCCCACCAAGCGCTCGCCAGCTCTCCGGTCAGGGCTATAAGCGCTGGGCTTCATGCCACTCCGGGCATACCACTCAACGAGGAAGCAGCGGATGCGTTAAGAAAAAGCGGCATGGACGATCTTGAACACAAAGCTCGTGCGGTAACTCCCGAGTTGGTGATGAGCTCCACCATGATCTTCTGCATGACAGAGAGGCAGTGCGAGGACTTAGTGCGCCAACATCCTTACGCCGTCGGCAAGACGTTTCGCCTCTGTCCTGAAGAGGATTTAGAGTTGCCCGACAGTGGGAGCGGCCTTGAACAGCTCAGCAAGCGAATGGAACAGCTGGTGCAGGATCGGCTCACAATGTTGGGTTTTTAGTCGCGAGTTCATTGCCAGTTCACATACGGAAGGGAATGCCCTGTAACAACGCCAGGCGAGGGAGGATTGCGTTCTGTGGCAATTCGACTCGAACTTCCGCATGATGAGATTTCGCCTGAGAGTAACGACGGACAATTTTGCGCTTTGGACCGGAGAAGGCGCGCCAACACGCCCTAGAGGCGAATAGCCCGTCTGACCAGAAATGATACAGTGAGCGGGATGCGTTCTGACCTGGAACGTGCGATCAGTCTTCTGGGGCGGGGCGATGGTGAGGCCTTGGAAGAAGCTCTTTCTCTACTACAAAACACGGTGTTTTCTTTCAGCATGCGGGTCTGCGGGCAACGCGAAGATGCTGAAGACACAATGCAGGAAGTGTTGGTTCGATCGTTGCCCTACTTGCCGAAGTTCGATAGCCCGAAGGCACTGGTAGTGTGGCTGTATACAGTTCGGGTTCGTTTGCACCGGGCGCGGCTATTTGTCCGCAAGGAAATAATGAAAATGCGGACACAGGCGGAAGGGAAGGCTGCCAAGAAAATCCTCTCGCGGCATCCGTCGGTCCAATCGCACCAGCCACTTGGCTGTAAAGCGTTGTTCGCGGAACTTTCTAATTACCTTGATGAACAGCTCGACGATTCTCTGTGTTCCGAATTAGAGAAGCACTTCACGGGATGCGAACCGTGCAAAGCGTTCCTGGCGAGTCTTGAAGCCACGGTTCAGCAATGCTGTGCCTTCCCAACGGAGACACCTGAACGAAAACAACCGGAGAGATCTTTGAGAAGGCTGCTAAGCGATTACAAGCGCCTTATTCCAAACAGCAACCATTCGCCGCCTTCCACGATATGAATTTGCTGGCTGAACACAGTCATTTGCAATCGATCCGCAGATCGCGAGACACCGCCTTTCAGTTTTGCCCGCTGCGCGCGCCTCCGGCCCACTTCGGGACGCCACTCGCATCACGCAGAACCAATGTCTTTCCCCCTTCCTTGATCTCGCGTGCCAACAGAACAGCGGTACCCTGCATTTGGACCTTTGAACCTGTGACTTCGATCTGATCTCCCTTCGCGAATGAGAATTGTTGTTTCTGAATATAGTCAGACGGTCCCACATGCACCTCGAGTATTCTGCCATCGGATTTCGCCATGAGGTGAGTTCCGTTCCAGCCATGCTTGCCTTGAGTCTGGCTGACGGAATCGACCGTTAAAGTGAGCGTTACCTCGGTCTTTGGATTGTAGTTACGCGATCCTTCAAGACCCCATTTGCGAGAGCGCGGCCGAGGTCAGCCCAACGATGAGCCACGCAGCTACCACTGCACATATCAATTTCCTAGACATTGCGAATGCCCCTTCCTGGGTCTGATGGATCAGAGGATTCGACGAAATCAATGGCATCCATCGTCTAAGTCGAATATCGACTCAGTCTAATGTCGATTCGCCGGCCGCGGGCTCGATTCCTGTCGTCCCAGCCAGTCTTCTCCTGTTGCGCTCGTCATTTTTTGGTGTTTTTTGCGCACTGCGCGTCTCTAATTCTGGCTGCGACCTCGGGCCCGCTCTAGAATGCCTTGAGCATTCCGCAAAACAAGAGTCTTTCCCCGGTTTCGTGATTTCACGCGCCAGCAGTTTTGCCTTCCGTCAATGGTGACTCGAGCCTAAGACCTCGATTTCGTCATCCTTGGCGAAGGAGAACTCCTTCTTGGCAATGTAGTTAGATAGTCGAGAGACAGGCCTGAGCGGAGCGAAGGCAGATCCTGTGTCGTGCACTTAAATAACCCGTTAAACGATGTGATTTCTGAACCTGGCGTCGGCCCGTGACCAAGACGCGCGGCTATTGCGGAGCAGTCCAATGTCAGAATGCCTCCGGGATCATTTTTGGGGCAGCTTTGCGCGGCGCGATATACCGTGCCGGTGCCAACTCCTAGCTCTCGGGCTATGGCGCGCCAGGACAGACCGGCTTGACGAAGTTCCTGAATGCGAACTTCACTAACGAACTGCCTCGGGCGACCCAGGCGCTTGCCTCTGGCGCGAGCACTCCGCAGGCCCGCTCGAACTCTCTCCCGGACAAGGCAAAGCTCAAATTCGGCCATTGCGCCCAGAATCTGGCTCAGCAGACGGCCTGCCGGAGTGCTGAGATCAAGGTTGTCGCGCAGGCTGATGAACGCGATCCCGAGCGCCTCAAATTCTGCTAACGCATTGACCAGATGCCGAAGAGAGCGGCAACCAGGACAGCATCGAATCGTCGCCGACATGCGTCTGCTGTGAGTCGATTGAGTGCCGGGCGAGAAGCCTTCGCACCGGACACGCCTTTGTCGACGTATTCCTCCATGATCCGCCAACCGCGTCGATCGGCATAGTCCCGCAGTTCTTCCAAGTGCATCGCTGGGTTCTGATCATGGACGGTGGAAACGCGCGCGTAGAGAGCGACACGAGAAATCTGATCCAGGGGACGGGCTTGAGCGGACAAAGCACGAATGGTACGTTTCTTGATAGCCACTGATGCCTCCTTTGTAGGCGCCTTTGGTTAGCGCCGTGCCGGTGTTTGCCGCACCGGCGCGGCGCGCTTAACGATCGAAGTCTCGACTGGAACGTGGTCTCCGAGACTTCCGGACATTGAATCGGTTGCGACATTTGGGATCGCAATAAATCTGTTCAGATCGTTCCGGCATAAACCATCTCCCACAACCTGAACACGTTTTCGCACGTTTCATGCTCTCCGCTGTGATCGAGATCGCTAATGCTTCTCTGAGCGTTTGGTGATGGGCAGTGAGAAGAAGGTCGCAGTCTCGATCAGTTTGGAGCCTGAGTTTGACGCCCTTTAACCATTCATTCACTCTCCTCGAGGCACTTTGAAGAGCGAGCCAGGAATCTGTGATTTCAATCTGGTTTCGGTGGAATACCCGGAGCCCTGTTCAGACCTACCCGAGTTGAGGATTTGGATATGACAGGGGTGTCTCCCCAAACCGTACCGCCGAGCGCAGGACGTGATCTGAATGCGTACCGGGAGTGGCTCTCCAGAGTTCCCTAGCAGTTGTTCTGCACATTCACTTTTGCTTGGCCCGTTTCAGACGGCCACGCAGTCTCAGTCTTCAAGGGTTTCATGAACCAGTTAGAAAAATCACTGCATTCACCTGTCGCATACGTTCGAGGAAATGAGAAGCGCTTTTCAGGTTGCAGCAAACCGGGAGCCCCACGCCACTACCATGTCCTCCTCGCAGCTATCATCTCGTTGGACTCAGGACACATCAAGGAACACTGGTACGCTCTCGCCGGACGCCGCTCGAGGGGTGCCGGCGCAGACGTCCGCAGATATGATCCCTCGGGCAATGCGCTCGCCTACTGCTTGAAGTTCATCAACCAGCGCGGAATGGCGATTGGGACTTTAAGAATCTGGATTTGTTTCTACGAGAACAGGATGAGCTTTTGACCTGCAGGAGGCGCCGACGACTACGTCGGCACCCCACAGTCGTCGTACTCAGCTGACGATTGCTGTCAGGAAAGCGGAAAGGAGGTGGCACAAGAGGGATCTGCTCGAGGAAACAAGTAAATGTCAATGGGTCAGCAACCACATCTTGACCGCTGTGCTATGTTCCTTGCGGCGAACGACGGCGCTCCGCAGAGAGGAGAACTCGAGCGGATGGCGGCGCCGCCGTTTTCAAAGAGGAAGTGTTTTTTTACGTGGTAAGCGAAGTCCGGTTTGGGTGGGCGCTGGCGGGAAGATGTCATCCAACCTGACGGATCCATCACACGAGTCAACCGAAAGGAGGTCATTGGAACCAAGAAAGATCTGCCGACGAAGAAGCTGGCTCTGCGTGAACTCGAACGCAAGCTGGCCCCTATCAACAGCACTGGCTAAAGGGCGACGAGGATGGCAACGTTTTCCGAGTTCGCAGCCATCTGGGAGAAGGATGCCCTCAGCCAACACAAACTTTCAAAGCAGCTTGCCGTGCGTAGCCATTTGAAGAAGTGGCTGTTTCCATACTTCGGAGAAATGCAACTCCGGAGCATCGGAGGAGAGACCATTCAGGCCTTCATCAACAGCACGAAACTCTCGGCCAAGACACGCCGTAACATGGTGCTGACGTTGCGGATGATTTGGAAGAGTGCCAAGGGCTGGGGATTTGTTGCCCATGATCCTTTTGAAGGAGTGGTGCTTCCTAAGGTCCAGAACCAGTCGCGAATCTTCTTCACCCTCGAACAACTCCAGCGCATTATCGGGGAAGCTGACGAGCCTTGCAGGACGTTGTATTGGCTGGCTGGTGAAACCGGGATGCGTGCTGGCGAGCTCTGCGGCCTCACACTCGACAACGTTAATCTCGACACGTGCGTGATCAACGTGAAGCAGAGCGTGTGGCGAGGCAAACTGCAGGCACCGAAAACCACGAACTCGATCCGCTCGTTTGCCATCTCAAACGGGTTGGCAGCGCATCTGCGGATTTTCCTGGAATCATGGCGAGCCAATGCTCTCAGGCTGTTGTTCGCCACGAGCAAGGGAACGCCGTGGGATCAAAACCTGGTCGTCAAACGCAAACTCCACCCTCTCCTTGACCGGCTCGGCATTCAGCGATGCGGACTCCATGCCTTCCGTCACACTAGCAGTAGTTTGATGGACTGGTTGAACGCACCGCTGAGGTTGCGCCAGGAGAGACTTGGCCACGTTCCCGGATCCGATCTGACGCTCGGGGTTTATACGCATGTCGTCGGCAACGACGATCACGTGATTGCCAACAAACTCGGCGACATTTTGCGCCCAGTTGTGTCCAAATCGGAACCAGAGCGGTTTTCGCAAGAAGCAGAAGTGAGTACGGTAGAAGAGGATAGATTGGTTGCGGGGGGTGGATTTGAACCACCGACCTTTGGGTTATGAGCCCAACGAGCTACCAGACTGCTCCACCCCGCGAAGTCATCATAACAACCTCACCCTTCAGCGTCAAACTTGTCACAGCGCGCAGTGATAACTAAACTCTCTCCCGCAAACGTTGAGGTATCGAACTCTGGCCGTCAGCGCTCTTCGCTTCTCTTGGTACGGTTCCTTCAACCGGTAGTATTGGGCATCACGGCCTTCGTCGTCACGAATCTTCGTTATTTCATTCCTTCATCTTGTGTCGTTCGCACACGGCTACGAGCTTTGTCGGGTCAATGGCTTCTTTGTCGATTTGTTCCTCGAGGATTTTTCCGTCTTTGCCGATCAGAAAATTCACTCGACGCGCAGCTTTGTATTTATCTACGTACACGCCATATTGACGCGTTGTGTCTCCTCCCCAGTCGCTTAGAAGGGGGAAAGTGACGCCGATGGAATCGGCAAAGGCTTTGTTCGCGAACGGGCTGTCCATGCTCACACCCAGGACCTGGGTGTCGGAAGCTTCCAGCTTTTTCAAGTTCTGCTGGAAGTTTTTCATTTGCTCGGTTCAACCGCCGGTGAAGGCAAAGACGTAGAACGCCAAAACCACGTTTTTCTTTCCGCGGTAGTCGCTGAGGCTGACGTTTTTCAGGTCGTTGCCGTCGAAATACTGCAGTTTGAACTCCGGAGCCGTGTCCCCGACCTTCAACGACGGGGGAGCCTTCGCGCCCTGGGCGACAGAAATCTGCGTGGCCAGGACCATCCCGGCAGCGAGCAGGCTCAATCCAAGTTTTCGCATCGGTTCTACTCCCTTTCCTTAAGACCTCGAACTATTCTCTTCGACAACGGGCGGGAAGGCAAACCTGGCCGCATGTCCTTGCATATGTGTGCGGAAACGATCTAAATTCAGAGTAGAGGAACCCGTCCCTGGTTTCTCTACGATGACCCCGCGTACCCTGAACGACATCTTCTTCGCGATCGTCTCTCGAAATCAGCCTCGGGTAATTCTGTCTCGCCAGAGCATGGGATGGGTCCCGGTCTCTGCCGGCGAATATAGGCGGCAGGTGCTGGGCGTAGCCAGGGCGTTGCGGAGTTGGAACATCAGACGAGGCGATCGAGTCGCCATACTGAGTGAAAACCGGCCGGAATGGACCATCGCCGATTTTGCCTGTTTGCTTTCAGGGGCAGTCACGGTTCCTGTCTATGCGACGTTGACCGATCTGCAGACCGCCTACCTGCTGCGAGATGCAGGTTGCAAGGCGGTGTTTGTCTCAACCGAACATCAGTTGCAAAAGGTCCAGGCGATTCGCGACCAGACTGCGCTCGAGCACGTGGTTGTGATGGATAGGGTCGAGACCGCACATGCTCATCACATGTATCGCCTGATGCAGGATGGGCCCGAAAACGGCGATGCGGAAATCGAAACCAACGCCGGCAGCGTGGGTCCTGACGAGCTCGCGACTATTATCTATACGTCCGGGACAACCGGCACGCCCAAAGGAGCCATGCTGACTCATGGAAATATGGCTTCCAATATCAGTTGTTCCCTGGTTGATTTCGGCGTGCACGAGGGAGAAATAAGCCTTTCTTTTTTACCGCTTTCGCATGTGACCGCCCGCCACGTGGACATGGGAATGCTTTTCCACGGCATCACGCTTGCCTATGTGGGATCGGTCGAGCACCTTCCCGCGGCGCTTCTGGAAGTGCGTCCCACGATTTTCGTAGGTGTTCCGCGGGTTTACCAGAAAGTTCATACCAAAGTGGACCTGCAGGCAAATTCATTTCCCAAGAAACATATTTACCGCTGGGCGCTTGCTACCGGGCGCAAGCATCAGGCCGAGATTCTGGCGGGTGTGATCCCCACGGCGGTAAGCTGGAGAATTGCAAACCGGTTGCTGTATTCCAAGGTGCGGCAGGGTTTCGGGGGCAAGGTCCAATTGTTCATTTCCGGCGGTGCGCCCCTGGGACGAGAGCTGGCAGATTGGTATGCAGACATTGGTATTCGTATCCATGAGGGGTATGGGTTGACCGAGACGTCGCCCGTGATTGCGGTGAATACGCCCAAGGCCCACAAGATCGGAACTGTAGGGAAGCCGTTGCCCAATGTCGAGGTCCGAATTGCGGACGACGGGGAAATCCTGGTACGCGGACCCTCGGTATTCAAGGGATATTGGAACCGTCCGGACGAAACCCAGAATGCTTTCGTTGAGGGATGGTTCAAAACCGGAGATATAGGCAAGATAGACGAGGATGGATTTCTGGCCATCACCGATCGCAAAAAGGACCTGATCAAGACCTCGGGCGGGAAGTTCATTGCCCCACAGCCGATTGAGAATTCACTCAAGCACAACGCCCTGATCGCCGAGGCAGTGGTGCTTGGGGAGAAGCAGAAATTTCCCGCAGTGCTGATCTGTCCGTATTTTCCATTGCTCGAAGACTGGGCGCGCGCCAACAACGTGGCGTTTAGCTCGCGGGAAGAATTGATCGCCGACTCACGCGTGCGTGCTCTCTATGAGGGTATCGTCTCTGACCTGAACCAGGGACTGGCACGATTCGAGAAGCTCAAAAAAGTGTTGCTGGTCGCTGACGAATTTTCTGTCGAGAGCGGGACTCTAACGGCGAGCATGAAGCTGCGACGTCGGGTTGTGACGGAACGTTACCAGAGCCAGATTGAGGAACTCTATGAGAAGGCAGAAGGAGTGGTCGTCTCGCCGTCGTAGCTGTCTTCAACCTACTTCAAGAACTAACTTCTTTTCCTGCGCCTTCTAGAACCGCCTGCGAGGCGGGCGCGCCTCCGAATTCGCCTTCCCACTTCGCGATTACCACGGTTGCCAGGCAGTTGCCAATGACGTTGACGGCGGTGCGTCCCATGTCGAGCAACTGATCCACGCCCAGCAAGATGAAGATGGGCTCCGTAGGAAGTCCTACCGTTCCCGCCGTGGCCAGCAGGATGACCAGCGACGCGCGCGAGACACCGGCTACGCCTTTGCTGGTCAGCATCAGCACCAGCATGATGTAAAGCTGATGGCCGAAGCTCAGGTGCAGTCCCGCAGCCTGGGCCACGAAGATCGAAGCGAGAGATAGGTAAAGAGTGGACCCATCAAGGTTGAAGCTGTAACCCATGGGCATGATGAAAGACACGATCTCTCGCGGCGCCCCGAGCGCTTCCATCGACTCCATGGCCCGCGGAAGAGCCGCCTCGGAGTTGGCGGTGCCGAATGCGATGCTGGCGGGCTCGGCTACGGCACGCAAAAAGCGCCGCAGTGGCACCTTGAATGCCAGTGCAATCGGCAGCAGCACCAGAGTCACGAATGCAGCAAGTGCCACATAGAGGGTCAACAGCAATTTCGCAAGATTGCCCAGGATGCCCACGCCTGTGCTCGCCACGGTGTAAGCGATTGCCCCCAGCACTCCGAGCGGGGCAAACAACATGACGATGTTGGTGAATTTGAACATGACTTCGCTCAAACTCTCTGTGAAGGCCAGCATGGGACGGCGCTTCTCTTCCTTCTTCACCAGAGACAGCGCGATACCGAAAAGCAAGCTGAAGACCACGACCTGCAATACCTGGTTCTCGGCAATGGACTTGGCGATGTTCTCCGGGAAGACGTGCAGGATCGTGTCGCCGGCGGAAAGCTTTTCCGCCGCCACCGTTTCGGTTTTGGCGGTCGGAATCTGTGCGCCTACGCCGGCTTGGCTCAGGTTGATTGCAGCCAAACCGATAAACAGCGCGAGCGTAGTGACAATCTCGAAGTAGACGAGCGCCTTGATCCCCATTCTGCCGACTTTCTTGAGGTCGGAATGGGAGGCGATCCCGCTGACAAGAGTTGCGAACAGCAGAGGCGCGATGATGACCTTGATCAGACGAAGGAAGATTTGGGCCAATAATCGGAGGTTTACACCGAGCCCAGGAAAGTCGTAACCGATGGCAGCGCCCAACACCATGCCTGCCAAGATCCAGGTTGTAAGTGTGCGACGGTAGAAGGCATAGGCGCCGAGGGCCAGCACCGCGAGCCAGCGCACGGGGAAGAGGAATGTGACTGCAAGGAACGGGATTGAGCCGGGCAGAGTCACGCGACAGGGTAACACGTGGGATGATGTGACAGTCCCGTTTTGGGTGCCCGAGTAGAGGGCCATGGCGGAGAGTTTCCGCGGTCCCACGGATTTCATTACAATGGCAGGATCATGGATCCTCTGATTATTGCGGGCCGGCAATTTCGCTCGCGCCTGATCGTGGGCACGGGAAAGTACAAATCATTTCAGGAGACGGCGCGCGCGCTGGAAGCGAGTGGGGCCGACATGGTCACGGTTGCGGTGCGACGCGTGAACCTGGATCGCAGCAAAGAGTCTCTGCTTGACTATATCGATCCGAAGCAGTACTTTCTGCTGCCGAATACGGCGGGATGTTACACCGCAGATGAGGCGATTCGAACTGCCAGGCTGGGGCGCGAAGTGGGAATCTCGGACTGGGTGAAGCTTGAAGTCATTGGCGATCAGGCCACACTTTATCCTGACGTGCAGGCGACGCTGGAAGCTACCCGCGTGCTGGTGAAAGAGGGATTCACCGTACTCCCATACACCTCCGATGACATTGTTTATGCCAAGCGTCTGCTGGATGCTGGAGCGTCCGCCATCATGCCGTTGGGGGCGCCGATCGGGAGCGGGCTGGGAATTCAGAATGCCGCGAACATACGAATTTTGCGCGAGATGATCACCGGCGTACCGCTAATCGTGGATGCGGGAGTGGGAACGGCGTCCGATGCGACGATTGCCATGGAACTCGGGGCCGATGCGGTGTTGATGAATACCGGCATTGCGGGGGCCCAGGAACCTGTGGTCATGGCAGAAGCTATGAAGAATGCGGTGCTCGCAGGACGCCAGGCGTACCTGGCGGGAAGAATGCAGAAGAAGCTTTATGCCACGGCTAGCTCGCCTGCGGAAGGCGTGGTGCGGTAACCGCGAGTGATGGCCCGCTGCACACGAGATTTGCGATTCGGGTTGCGGCATGCCCGTCCCACAATGGGGGAACCGCGCCTTTTTTAGGGTGCCCATCGAGAATCTTTTTCAGTTCAGCATTCAATTTGTCACCATCATTTCCGACCAGAACGTTGGTGCCCATTGTGACCGTGATGGGCCGCTCGGTATTTTCACGGAGGGTCAAGCAGGGAATCCCAAGATACGTGGTTTCTTCCTGAATACCTCCGGAATCGGTAAGCACCACGGTCGCGCGTGCCTGGACGGCAAGAAACTCAAGATAGGACAGCGGATCACATAGGTGTAAACGCTGGTCTCCGAGACCGCATTCGGACATGCGTTGGCGCGTGCGCGGGTGAACCGGAAAGACCACCGGAATCTTTTCACTCACAACCAAGAGCGAAGTCATCAGTGCACGAAACGTTCGCGGGTCGTCCACGTTGCTCGGCCGATGCAGAGTCACCAACGCGTAGCGGGCAGGGAACCCGTTTCTTGGAAGTGCTGTTGCTTGTGGAAGAAGTCGAACCAGGCTGTCAATCATCACGTTTCCGACGAGATGAATTTTCTCGCGCGGAATACCTTCGTGCAGCAGATTCACGTCGCCGTCCGCCGACGGGGTGAACAGCATTTCGGATAATTGGTCGGTGATGACCCGGTTAATCTCTTCCGGCATGGAGCGATCGAAGGATCGTAACCCGGCTTCGACATGCGCCACCGGCAGGCCGAGTTTCGCCGAGACCAGGGCTGCGGCAACCGTAGAATTCACGTCTCCGTAAACCATCAGCAAGTCGGGTTGCCGTTCGAGCAGGACGGCTTCCATTCTTGCCATGATTTGTGCGGTCTGTTGTGCGTGACTACCAGAGCCCACCCCAAGATTGAAGTCAGGCTCAGGAAGCTGCAGTTGACGGAAGAAGTCGTCCGACATATTCGCATCATAGTGCTGGCCGGTATGCACCAGAGTCTGCCGGCAGCCTTTCTGCCTCAAAGCCCGGAAGACAGGCTCCAGCTTCATGAAATTCGGTCTCGCACCGACGACGTGAAGGATGTGCACGTTGAAAAGGGAAAAGGAACAGCACAGTGTATCCCGCAATTGCGGTTGTCGTTGCCTGGAGGAATACGAGTGGTACAGACTTAAGCAGCGGAAGCTTGCCCCTCTTTTACATTGACATGCGACAGCGGTTTCTCATGAAGGAGGAGTTCCGTAGCTTGGACCCTGGGTTCGGCGTGGAACCATCGCTGAATCACGTCATAGTGAACGAAATTGGCAATGGATAACAAGCTCATCCCCTGGTGATGGGCCATCCAGCAGCGGACTAGCTCGTAGTTGCGACCCCAGCGCCGCCGCCGCAGCGACGTAAAGTCGGCTGCCTCGTAAAATCCGTAAGGTCCGAACCAACCATCACCCGCCATCCGGTTCAGGTTCTTCAGAGCGGGGCCGGGATCCACCCCGAGCGCCAGAAAGGTGGAGTAGGGTGAGATGACCAGGGCATCCAGGTCGGGCTTGCGCAGCGCCAGTTCCGGCAGGCCGAATGCGTGGTACTGGTAATTCCCGGCGTCATCGGTCCGGGAATACGCCGATTCGGAAATGCCCCAGGGAATTCTCCTGGCCGCCCCGTAGGCTTGCTGCGACTGCACGGCCGTGAGGCGCGAGCGTTCGAGGAGAGTGTTCGGGTGGCTGCGCATCCACAGCGAAGGCATCAGGTACTCGAACATGGTGCCCGTCCAGGACACAAGGACGGGGCGGCCGTTGTCGAGCACGTGCGCGCGCCCCAGCCGGAACCAGCTTTCCTGTGGGATATCGTCTTTGGCAATGGCCACAAATACGGCGGTGCGGGATTCGGTGGCGAGCAGGTCGTAACATGCCGGCTGCAATTGTTGCGCGGTGACATCGTATCCGACCGAGAGCAGTTTGCGACGCCGGTTGAGAAGCATGGCAAAATCCATCTCATCGGCGAGCCTGAGCGCGTCGGCCGCGATCGCTTCCAGGTCCGCAATCAAAGCCAAAGCATTGGATCGGGCCTGGGTCAGCAGCGTCTCGAGTTGTCGAATCGCAAATTCCTGTTTTTCCCAACCCTCAGAAGCAGTGCGTGGAAGCCGTGCCGCCAAGCGCTCGATGAAAGCCGGAATCTGCTGCAACGGTACCTGGTCCGAAACTAGTGAGGTCTCGGGAAAACCAAGCTTCTGGAGAATCGGTGCAAACTCCGGCAGCAACCACGGCGTATAGCCGCGAAGACCCATGCTGAGCTGATTCAGGCGGGTGCGCGCTTCCCGCAAAAACCACTGGGCATGCCCTCCGGGACGCGCCTTGGGAGAAAGGGACAGCCGCCCCAGCGCATCTTCCACCGTCTCACTGCTGGCCGCCAGATCATCTTCTCGAAGCTGGCGCGCCAGGGTGGAGAACTCCTTGCGCGAGAGAGCGCGGAATTCAAACGCAGCCCGCAGGCAGTCCATAATGCCTGCGTGAATGTCGGAATCCCAGAGCGGCCGCTTCAAACGGTCAACGATTCCCTGGTTCAGGGTCCACAGAGACGCCAACAAGTTTCCATTGTCCACCGAAGATATGAACGCCGGCGGCAAGGGTGCCAGGGTTCGCGTGTCATACCAGTTGAGCAGGTGCCCGTGATAGCGCGGGAGCTTCTCCACTGTCGCCAGCGTCCGCTTGGTTTGGTGAGCCAACTCGGGGATGCTCAGGTACCCGAATTCACACGCAACTTGCCGCGCGTTGAACAGGAAACCGAGATTAGTGGGAGAAATTCGTGCCGCAATCGAGAGCGGCGCTTCCTGCACGTTGTCGGGAATGAGCCAGTTGTGTTCTTCGGTGCAAAATTCCGAGAAATATCTCCAGGTTCGAAGAGCGGCCTGGCGCAAAAACAATTCATCACGTTTCCCGGTCTGGCTGCGGCGCGGAATCGGCGGCCGGTTCAACCACAGCGACACCCACTTGCTGCAAGCCCAGAGCACCAGAATCGGGATGGCGGAGCCGAGGGCTTCGCGGCGAGACAACGCGACCAGAACCCCGACCAGCAGGGCCAGCGCGGGAGTCCAATCCAGGTAGCGATCCACGGGCGTACGCTTTTGACCGCCCAGCTCGGCTTCCGCAGCAGTCTCCCATTCCAGAAGTCGTTGACCGGTCCACAACCGCCGGACCGAAGCTCTGACCACCGCGTCGAGCGAGAGCAAGGTCTGATGGGCAATGAAGGTGAGCGTCAGAAAGACGTTGATGTTGGAGTCGAAAAGCGCAATCGCCGAATCGCGGGCCAGCCGCCATTTGTTGGTCACGGCGGCTCGGACCAAGCTGAAGACAAATTGCCCCCAGGCGGGCACGAAAAGTATGGCAATGATGGCCAGCGTCCAGTACTTGGGCGATCCCGGCAGCGCAAGCCAACCTAATACAAAGAGCAGGAACGTCGCGGGCTCAACCAGGCTGCGGCGCAGGTTATCAAAGATTTTCCACTGCGAGACCAGCGAAATAGGATTGCGAACGTCACGCCCTGACTCATCGGGCACGTGAGGGAAGAGCCACTCGATGATCTGCCAGTCTCCTCGCAGCCAGCGGTGTTTGCGCCGGTTGTACGCACTGTAGTGCGAGGGATAGTCTTCGATGACCTCGACATCGGTTGCAAGGCCGGCGCGCGCGTACGCGCCCTCGATCAGATCATGGCTGAGCAGCGCATTGCGCGGAAAACGCCGGTCCAGCACTCGGTGCACGGTCTCAACCTCGTAAATCCCTTTGCCGGTGAAGCTGCCTTCCGCATAGAGGTCTTGATAAACGTCAGACACAGCCCGGGTGTAAATATCGAAGCCCGTCTCGCCGGAGTAGATGCTGGCCAGACGCGAGCGGCTGGCGCTTTGAACGCTCACACCCACTCGCGGCTGCAAGATCCCATATCCCGCAACCACGATGTTCAATTCGGGATCCACAATCGCCTGGTTCAAGGGATGCGCAAGGCAGCCCACCATGCGGTGAGCGGATTCCCGCGGCAACTCGGTGTCGGCATCCAAAGTAATTACAAAGCGAACTTGCGGCAGAATAGAAAGATCGCCGACCTTGATAGGGAAACTGTCGAATTCGCCGCGAAGCAGCTTGTTAAGGTCCAGGAGCTTTCCACGCTTGCGCTCCCACCCCATCCAGACCTTCTCGCGCGGGTTATAGACACGATGACGGTGCAGCAGGAGGAATGAACCCATCGCCTGCGCTGCATATTTCTTGTTCAATTCCTCAATCAGTTCAGCGCAGAGGTCCACGCGAGGGTCCTTTTCTTCCGAGGGCTCGCGAGAATCGGGCAAATCCGTCAGCAGCGCGAAATGAAGGTTGGGATCGTGGTTTCCAAGAAAGCGTACTTCTAAGTCTTCTACCAGCCGATGCACCTGCCCTTCATTCAGCAAAAGGCTGGGCACAGCCACCAGGGTCACGCAATCTGCGGCGATCTGCTGGGAAAAATCAAGCTTGGGCAGGATCTGCGGGCGTAGCAGGGCGGTGATCAGATAATTCACAAGTTGCACCGCGCTCTGGGAACTTGGCAACAACAGGGCGATGGTAGACAGGAAAATCAACCACGGAGAACTGTAGGCTGGCGTCAAAACCAGCAGAATCGTAGAGACAATGGCGAGGGTCAAGACCTCGACGGCTGGTAAGTAGGTTTCATCGGGATGCTTGCGAAGAAACGAACTGATCCGCTCTGCTGCCGGGGGACGGTAGCCGATCTTCTGGTGGAGAGCATCTTTCCCTTCGGCGACCAGGTAGTAACCAATATGCGAGCGCCTCAGGGCCGCGCGGGGATCGCTGTGGCCTTCGCGCTGCGCCTCTTGGGCAAGTTTCAAAACTTCGCTGGCGATCTCGGTTTCCGAACAGTCGGCGCGATCAGAAAGCTGGACGATGCGGTTGCGATAGAGATCCCGGCTCTCAAAATCCATGTTGACATAAGCGCCGGCGGGGTCCCGTCGCAGCATCGGATCGAAGGCGATCAACGGCTCCAAAACATCCTTCCAGCTGGTTTCAGAGAGTTCGCGCAAACTGCGAACACAAACTCCGGCGCCAACCAGGGCGTCATGGTTTTGCAACAATTGCGGCGCGCGGGCCGCAATCTGCTCCAGCAAATTCAGCTTCAGCGCGGGGACCAGCGCCCAGAGTTCGCGCATTCGCAGCGGGGTGGTTTTCTGGAAGGCCTCCAGATACGCCGCGAAGAGTTCCTCGCTGAAGCGGTTTTCGCACGCTTCCAGGAAACCTTGTGCGACCGCCGCAACCCTCGGGATGATCTCTCCGCTCCGCGTGCGCACATCAGGCATCTTTTTGAGCTGCCGGAATGCTTCTGACGTACTTTCCGATTCGGACGAGATCAGCCGGGTATTGTCGTGGACCCATCGGAAGTCGTCAGAAACCAAACCCTGGTTCTTCACCTTTTCAAACTTGCTCAGGAGAGAATAGATCGTCTTGTGCAGTGCGGAAAAACGATCGACAAAATACGTCGAAGGCTCGGTGTTCGGCAACCATGGCAGGTTCTGTGCCAACTTTGCCGCATGCACACGCACTGCTTCGGAATCCGATCCGGTCACAACGATCGGCTCGGGAAGGCGCTCGGCCTCGGAAGTCACGAGTTCCAGGTGGGTGTTCTGGGGCATTGAATTCTGCTAATTAACGATAACTCGCGGCCTGCAATTCAAACATCTCTGCATATCGGCCGCCGCGGCTTGCCAACTGATCGTGGTTGCCTTCTTCTGCGATGTTGCCGTTCTCGAGTACTACGATGCGGTCGGCCATGCGCACGGTTGAGAAACGGTGAGAAATAAAGAGCGCCATCTTTCCGGTCGTGAGTTCAGCGAAACGCTGAAATACCTCGTACTCGCTGCGGGCGTCGAGCGCAGCCGTCGGCTCATCGAGAATCAGCAACTGTGCCTCACGAAGGTAAGCCCGGGCCAAGGCAACTTTCTGCCACTCTCCTCCCGAGAGATCCACCCCGCCATCAAATCTCCGGCCGAGCATTTGATCGTAATGATGCGGCAATTTCCGGATCACCTGGTCCGCCAGGCTCTTTTGAGCTGCGAGCTGGAGCAAGTTCATATTGTTGATCTCTTCTACTTTGCCTACTGCGATGTTGTCGCGAGCTTTCATCTCGTAACGCATGAAGTCCTGGAAGATGACGCCAATTTCCCGGTAGAGATCTTCCAGACTGTACTCCCGCAAATCAACCCCATCCAGCAGCACCTGACCTGCGGTGGGATCGTAGAGCCGCGTGATCAGCTTCACGATCGTGGTCTTACCCTGACCGTTCTCGCCAATCAATGCCACGCGCTCACCGGGGCGCAAATGAAAATTGAGACCTTGCAGGATTAATCGCGGGCTGCCGGGGTAGGCGAACGAGACGTTGCGGAATTCGAAACCGCGAACGATGGGGCGCGGCGCAGGCGGCGCGTTGGGCTTGGAACGAATGGTCGGCTGCATTTCGAAAAACGCCAGCAGATCGGTCAGGAACAACGCCTGGTCGGCGATACTCGAAACCGTGGAAAAGATCTGTTGGATGTTCGTACTGGCCTGCATGATCGCGCCCGCGAGGAAGGTCAGCGTTCCGATACTCAACGCTCCTGCGATGGTTCGCCAGATGACGTAGACGTAGGCGGAGTAATACCCGACGGTCCCGATAAATGAGAATAGCGAACCGGCAATGAGCCTGCGCCGCGCCAACCCCACATTCTCGTCATAAATGTCGTTCGAAAGGCGAGTGAAGCGGTCGGTGAGAAACTTGCTGAGCCCGAAGAGCTTCAGTTCCTTGGCTGCTTCGCGGCTTCCGCCCAGAACGCGAAGATAATCCAGTTCGCGGCGCACCGGAGTCTGGCGAAAGTTCTTGGCGTAACCGAGAAATGCGAAATGACTCTCGCCCAGGAATGCCGGAATCACTCCCGCGATCAGCAGCAATAGCAGCCACGGCGAGAACAGCATGATCGAAATGGACAAAGACACAGTGGTGATGACCTGTTGCACAAGCCGTCCGATGGACTGGATCATGCCAAGACGGTCGGTGGCTTGCACGCGCGCTCTTTCCAGGCGGTCGTAGAACACGGGATCTTCGTAGGCGAGAAGGTCGAGTTCCGAAGCGTGCTTCATGACCTCGATGCTCACGTGCCGTGTGTACTTGTCGGCGAGCAGTGAATCCAGATAGTCGATCACCCGAACCAGAAGGCTCGAGGTCACCGCGAGCGCGAACTCCGCCGCTACTAACCACCAGAATTTGGAGGGGACCGCCTGATGCGTAGTCAGCGCATGAACGATCGAGTCAATAATGAGCTTGGTGATCCACAGCAGGGCAATCGGCAGCAGGGAGACAAAAAGGCGAAACAGTAAGCCGAGAGCGACCACCCTGCGGCCGGAGTCCCACACGATTCTCAACACAGGCGGCACGTTGCGCAGCGCCGCCAGTCGTTCGTGCCACCCGCTCCAGAAACTTTCCCGTTCAGCCATGGTGAATGAAGAACTTGTGTTTCTTGTGGTCCCAACGCCGCCCGGCGGCTATTTTTCTGCCCTTCGAGAGATGCCGAAAACCGCAGGTAAGGTTTGTTGGGACATGAACTTATGCAGATCCAGAGCGTGGTTCTACCAGGCTCCAGTCACGCTCCGAAATATAGAGCGTGTCAGGGGCCGAACACGACTTGCCGCGCGTTCTCCGGATGGTGTTGGCCTGTGACCTCTGGAGTCCCAATTGTATTCAGGTATTTACCCTATCAGCTACACAAATCACAAATCTCGGCCATGGCCTCGAGAGAAGTCCGCTCAAGCCTACGGCCGTGGATTTTTTGCCCCGTCAGAGCAGAAATTTCTTTCAGGAGGTTACTTGATCTCGATCAATGCTAAGCCATTTACCGGAAGGCTCACAATCAACTCTCCGTCCTTCAAGTCCTGTTTTTCGGGAGGGGGCAGTTCGCTAGCCTGCCTCAATTGCCCAAGCTGAGCTTGGGTCGGATATCGCGGCGAGCCCATCTTTACGTATGCCGAATGAACGTCCCCGTGCTCGGCGTCCGCGCGAGAGATGTAGGCGTGCCGCGCTTTGCCGAGATGCTCGAACTTCAAGACCAGGTTCCTGGCTGTGCCGGAATCGCCCGGATTGACCAGGTCCCAGACCGCCAAAACCAAGCTCCCGCCCTTGCCGCGCGTCGCGACGGCCGTATCGGAATTGACCGTGATCCGCTCCTCGCCAAGGCGATGAAGCAGGCGGAAAGCGTTGTAAGAAGGCTTAGGAATGCTTCCGGCCGCGATTAAGCCGAAGCCCCCATAGAAAGGTTCTTTTACCACCCCCTGCTCCTCGAACACGTCGGAAAAGGTCCAATACGACATCTCGTTTACCAGGCCATCGCATTGACGGATGGTGTCGGCGAGCCATGGGCCCATGTAGGCGGAGTCGGTTACCTCCGGCTCGTTCTTGTAGCTGGCGTTGAATTCGGTCCACAGCAGCGGAATATTGGGAAGAGGGGAAGCCTTGATCTGGTCGTGGACCTTGCTCACTGCCCGGCACACCATCCGATTGCGCGGAACATTGTCTTTTGTGCCCAGCACCGGTTCGGGAGGATCGTTCCCATAGACGTGGGTAGATACAAAGTCCACGGGCACGTGGTGTTCCACACAGTGCCGGATAAACGCGTCTACCCAAGCCGCCTGGGCGGTCGCCGGCCCACCCACGCGCAGATGCGAATTGACCCGCTTGATGTCTGCCGCCGTGTGGTCGTAGAGTTCCCAGTAAGTAGGCTGTTTCGGTTCACCCGCCCAGAAGTCCAGGTTCGGTTCGTTCCAAACTTCGAAATACCACTTGGCCACTTCATCGCTTCCATATCGTTCCACGAGGTGGCGGGTGAAGGCGGTGATCAAATCGTCCCACTTCCTGAAGTCCTTAGGCGGCGCGACGTTTGGCTTGTACCAGAAGGATTGCAACAGCTCTTGCGCCGCTAATTTCGTGGGCATGAAACTCAGCTCAACGAAAGGACGAACGCCGTTCTGCAACAGACCGTCGTAGACCTGATCGACGTAGGAGAAGTTGTAAACGGGATTGCCGTGCGAATCCTCGTCATACACGCCCATCTCGTCGAGGAAGACGCCGTGAAAGCGGATGTACTCGACATCCGTGATTTGCTTTACGGACTTCAAGTCGTTCCGGTAGCTCTCGCGCAACGACAAGACTGCGCGGCCCGATCCGAACATGTGTTCCCAGAAATGGGGAAATGGGTGCGTGGGAGCGGCCGCGTCAATGATGATCGTCTGCGGCTGACTGGGGGCGGCCTGAGTATGGCCGGTGACGGTACATAACAGGATGGCAAGCAGGTAAGAAGAAAGAGTGGGGCAGCAGCGCAGGTTCACCAGAATGAGCCTCCGAACAGACATTCTAAACTCGCGAAGTGTCTGGACCGCAAGGCAGGAGATCGAGAAACGTTCTGACATGGATTGCTTGACTTTGCTTTGCGCTCCATGCACACTTTTGCCGCCCAGTTGCGATGAGCGGTTAGCCACGCGCTGCGTCTTCCCTGAACCCCGATTTGATGATGAGGTACATTGCTTTGCGGCTGCGGCTCTGGGGTCTCTTCTTCGTGCTGCTGCTTGCCTCCCGCCGTTCCAACGGGCAGGCGGTGTACGGTAGCATCTGGGGAACCATTACCGATTCCTCCGGTTCTCCGATTCAGAACGCCCGGGTCACGGTCACCTCGCTGGGAAAAAACCTGGTGCAGGTTGCGGAGACCGATTCGGTTGGGGGATACACCATCAGCCACCTCGTCCCCGACACCTACAATGTGCGAGTGGAAGCGCCAGGCTTCAAGATCGGCGCTGCGGACTTTATTCAGGTCTATGCCGATCAGGACGAAAAAGTGGATGTAAACCTCGTCATCGGACAGAGCTCTGAGACCGCACTCGCACAAAAAGGCGCATCCCTGGTGAATTCTTTCCGGGCCAATGTTGCCATCGGCTACACCACTCAGGAATTGCAGAGCCTCCCAGTCTTCAACCGCGCTTTCACCAATTTTCTTTTGTTTGTTCCTGGAGCGACACGTGGATCGGTGCTTGGGCAACCGCGCGAGAACCTGCAATTGAAGGGACTTCCCGTGCGCCTGAACGGTTTTCCGCTTAGCGCCAGCTCCTTTGAGCTGGATGGAACCGAGATTCCGATGACGATCCAGGGGGGCCTCGTGGTGAACCCGCCGCTCGAATCGTTGCGCGAGATGAAGGTCACCACTCAGAACCCGGACATCGAATTCGGGCAAAGCGCGGCCGTGATAAACCTGCAGACGGCGTCGGGCACGAATCAATGGCATGGGAGCGCCTTTGAATACCGGCAAACGGGATTCGGCCAGGCCAGCGCTCCCGACATTCAGAACCTGCCCGAACCGGCGCTGGATGAACGAATCAATTTTTTCGGCGGGACCATCGGCGGTCCCCTCGTTCGCAATCGCCTGTTCATCTTCGGCGACTACCAGGGCGACCGGCGCACGAGCCGCGAGAGCAGGGCCGTGGATGTGCCCACCCAGAAGGTTCGCGATACCTGCCTGAACCCTGCCAGTCCGGTTTGCGATCTGAGCGAATACGGCCGCCAGATCTATGACACGAAGAACCAGCAGTTGTTTGCCTTCGGCATGATCCCTACCAGCGAACTGTCGCAGTCCGCGGTTTCCATCTTGAGCCTGTTTCCGGCGCCCAACGTTGCTGGCACTCTTGGCTACCTCAATAATTTCACCGGCTCCGGAGTCGAAACCTTCGACGACGATGTCTTCGATACCCGCCTCGACTACGGGGTTAATTCCAGGTTCAAGATGTTCGGACGCTACAGCTTTGGCGATTTTCGCCAGGTCTCTCCCGCAGCGCTGGGCAACGAACTAGGCGGAATCGCATTCAACGGCGCAGGTTCGGCAGGGAAAAGTAACGTGCGCAGCCATACTTTGGCCGCCGGCTTCGATTACCAGGCCGCTCCAACGCTGGTGGTGGATTTTCGATTCGGGTTCGGACGATTTCACTCCAATGAACTGCCATTCGGTTACGGAACCAGTCCCGCTTCGCAGTTCGGCATACCGGGCCTGAATTTCGGGGATCTTTTCACATCGCTCTTGCCGGACTTTGAAATTCCCGGCCCGCCGCAACCCAGTCCCACGACACCGGATTTTTCTCGCTTCGGGTACTCCATCCTCGCCAACGGCTGCAACTGCCCGCTGTTCGCTTCAGAACAGCAGTTCCAGTGGGTCAACAACTGGACGAAAGTTCACGGACGCCACATCGTGAAGTGGGGAACTGACCTCCGCTATGTCGAGGGTATGCGCTTGGCCAATACGATCCCAAGCCTGCGGCAAGTGAACGGAATACCCGACTTCAATCTAGCCGCGCAGTTCAGCGCCGTGTCGCCGGCAGGGCGACTCATTTTCGGCCCGGCATTTACCGCGGTGCCGGGGACGCAAAACTCCACCGGCCTCGGCCTGGCTACTTTCCTGTTAGGGTTTGCGACAGGTTTCGATAGATCCGTGAATTTGACGTCTCTGAATTCGACTCCGATCCCGGAAGTCCGCCAGCGGCGCTGGTTTTTTTATGGGCAGGACACATTTCGGGTCACGCGCAGGCTGACGTTCACCTACGGCCTGCGCTGGGAGATCTACTTCCCGCAAACTGTTACCGGAACGGCGGAAGCCGCGTGGCTGAACATCAACACTGGAATCCTGGGGGTTGCCGGTTATCAGAACACGAACTTGCATGGAAACGTAAAGAACAGCCTGACCAATTTCGGCCCACAACTGGGCCTGGCCTACGCCATGAACCAGAAGACGGCGATCCGGGCTGGTTATCGCCGAAGCTTTGACATCGGATTGGGTGCCTTGATTTTTGGTGACAACGTGACCGACAACCCGCCCGTCGTTCGCGATCAGCTAGTCGGGACCGTGCCCCCCAATCCGGTGGGGCCGGGCTTCTACCTTACAGACGTTCCCCCGCTGCCGAACATCAACCTGCCGTCCAGCGGGGAGATTCCCCTGGCGCCCGGCGTTCCAGCCAACCTGGTTCCCGGCCGCGTTCGGCTGCCTACGTGGGATTCCTGGAACTTTTCTTTTGAGCACCAGCTGACCAGCAGCACGGTGATGAGCCTGGCTTACGTTGGAAACAAAGGGACCCATGTTTCGTTCGATACGGGCGCCAGTTACGATCTGAACCAGGCCGTGGTGGGCCTACCAAAGAGCGCCACAGCGCCATCTCCGCCCTTTTTCAAGCGCTTTGGTTGGACGCAGAACATTAACTACTTCGGTGCCAACGCCTCTTCTAATTTCCACTCGCTGCAGGCCAAGTTCGAAAAGAGGTTTGGAAACGATTTCACGGTGCTTGCCGACTATACCTGGTCCAAATTGCTCGACTTCAGCCCGGTGTACTTCGCCGTTGACCCGCAACTCGGTTATGGCCCCGGTGATTTTGACCGAAGGCACCGCATTGCCGGAACCAGCGTGGCGGAACTCCCGCTGGGCAATCGAAAGCTGCTCCTGGGAAATGCCCCGGGGCTCCTCAACCGGATTGTGAGCCACTGGTCGCTGGCCAACACCGCATTCTGGACTTCCGGACCGCCGTTCTCGCCGACCTATGCCGCAGGAAGCGTGCGAGAATGCCAGGCCGATCGCGACACGGGACCGTGCCAGCCGAATATTGTAGGGCCGGTACACATCACGGGAGATCGCAACGCATACTTCACCACGACCAACGGCGTTTCTTTGCTGGCCGGAGTAGGGAACAGCCCCGGGGCAGCGATCGGGCCATGGCAGCGTCCCGCTCCCGGCACTCTCGGCAACGCGGGGAGGAACACCCTCCGCGGACCCTCTTATGTGCAATGGGACGTCTCGCTGGCCAAACGTTTTCTGATTACCGAGACCGTGGCGGTTCAGTTTCGCTGGGACGTTTACAACGTTCTCAACAAAGTAAACCTGGGAGAGCCCAACCCCTGCGTGGATTGCATTGCAAGTCCCACCCAGGTGGGGGCTGGCCAGATAACCTCGCTGTCACCTGGGGCCAATCAGCGACAGATGCAATTTGCGTTACGCGTGGTGTTCTAGCCCGGCTAAGTGACTGCCGAGACTTAAGACTGAATGACGCGAGGCCCTGGGATATGGCATAATCGCCAACCGCGGCGTGCGGACCGCAGCCCGCCCAAGGTCTTTTCCCCGATCTAAGAAATCGAACCTCTCCGAACTGATCCTGATGGCAACGAGCCTCCGCCATTTCGAAGGTCCCGATCGCATGATCGGTCAAGTCATCGGCTCCTACGTAATCATTCGTAAACTGGGGGGCGGCGGGATGGGCGTCGTTTACGAGGCCCAGGATACCCGTCTGGGACGCCATGTTGCGGTCAAGTTTCTACCCGAGGACGTTTCGGGCATCCGCCACGCGATTGACCGTTTTCAACTGGAAGCCCGCGCCGCTTCCTCCTTGAACCACCCCAACATCTGCACCATTCACGATGTCGGCACTGAGAACGGCCAATATTTCATTGTCATGGAATTGCTGGAGGGCCGAACTCTCAGGCGCCTGATTCAGACCAAGTCCCTCAGCACCGCGCGCGTAATCCAATTGGCTGGAGAGATCGCGGACGCCCTCGAGGCAGCCCACTCCAAAGGTGTGATTCACCGAGACATAAAGCCAGCCAATATTTTCGTAACCGACCGGGGCCATGCGAAGATACTCGATTTCGGCTTGGCCAAGCTGACCGGGGCGGATCGCCACATCAGCGGAGATTCCGAGGCGGACGAGTTCGACACCACTCGCGATCAGCTTACGCGTGCGGGCCTGGTCGGCACCGTCGCCTACATGTCGCCGGAACAGGCGCGCGGCGAAAAGCTGGACGTCCGTACGGACCTTTTTTCGTTTGGAGTGGTTCTGTATGAGATGACAACCGGCATCCTGCCTTTTCGAGGAGACACCTCGGCGGTTATCTTCGACGCCATCCTCAACCGCCAGCCAGAGCCTTGCCTGAGTCTCGATGCGCAGTTGCCGCCTGGGCTGGAACGAGTCATCCGGAAGAGTCTGCAAAAAGATCGCGAGCACCGGTATTTATCCGCAACCGAGTTGAAAGAGGACCTGGAACGCGTAAGCCTCGAGATCGCAGGCGGCCCCGCCCTTGCTCCGCTTACGACTCCTTCGACAAAGCCCGAGGTCCTAAGCGTTGTGCTTCTCTACAAGCGCAAGGCGGAAATGGACGAGCGACTGCTGCAGGTAGTCGAGAAGTCGTTATTGGAAAACGGCTGCAAAGTATTTGTGGATCGGCATCTGCTGGTGGGAATGGAATGGGCGCGCGAGATTGAGGATCGAATTGCGAATGCGGATGTCGTGATCCCGTTGCTGTCCGAGGCTTCGGTGCAGAGCGAGATGTTCGCTTATGAAATCGAAATCGCGCATGGATATTCGCAAAAACGCAAAGGCAAGCCGCGCATATTACCCGTCCGGGTGGGCTTTGATGGTGCACTGCCGGATTCCATTGCCGGCATCCTTGGAGGTGTCCAACACGCTGCGTGGCATGCCGCAGAGGACGATAGCCGCGTGGTCAACGAACTGTTGCTGGCTTTGCGTTCTCCCGCTGGAATTTCCCGCGGGCAGGTGAAATTGGAGGCGGTGGGAGGCGCGGTGCCGCTGGAGTCCCAGTTTTATATTGAGCGCTCCAGCGATGCTGAGTTTCTGTCCGCGATCGCTCGCCATGACAGCATCGTGCTGGTCAAGGGCGCCCGGCAGATGGGCAAGACTTCGTTAATGGCTCGGGGGCTGCAACAGGCGCGGCGCAGTGGAGATCGGGTGATCCTTACCGATTTGCAAAAGCTTAACACCGGTGACCTGGAGTCGGTAGAGAGTTTGTTCCGCGCCCTGGCGGAGTCGATTGCCGACCAGCTCGATATTGGTAGCGACATCGATCAGTTCTGGAATGCGAAGCGGGGTCCGAGCGTAAATTTCGAGCGTTTCTTGCGGCGTGAAGTCCTGGCAAAATTTCCCACCCGCCTGGTCTGGGGAATGGACGAAGTCGATCGCCTGTTTTCCTGCAGCTTCGGAAGCGAAGTTTTCGGACTGTTTCGCTCCTGGCACAACGAACGCTCGCTCGATCCCAGCGGCCCCTGGGAAAAACTGACCATGGTGATCGCATATGCGACCGAGGCGCATATGTTCATCACCGACATCAACCAGTCGCCATTCAATGTCGGGACCCGCATCAGCCTGGAAGATTTCAGCCGGGAGGAGTTTCAGACCTTAAACGAGCGATACGGGTCGCCGCTGGTCAACTCGGGGGAATTGTCCGATTGTTTTCGCCTGCTGGGCGGGCAACCGTACCTGACCCGGCGCGCCCTGAACGAGATGGCATCGCACAACTACGGTTTTCGGACTTTCGAAGCGCAAGCTTGCCGCGATGAAGGGCCATTGGGCGATCATTTGAAGCGATTGCTGTTCTCCCTGGCGCAGGACCCGGCTTTGCTGCAAACCGTGCGCGAGGTCTTGAAGGGCGACGGAGCGGCCAAAACAGAAGATTTCTACCGTCTTCGCAGTGCGGGTGTCATGTCGGGTGAATTCGCCCGGGACATGAAACCGCGTTGCCAGCTTTATCGAATTTACTTGAGTCGTCATTTATTGTGAGTGTGACCCAGCTCATTTCGCGTCCGGGATTCTATGTCGTCGGAGGCACCCTTCGCCGCGACGCTCCGTCGTACGTGGTGCGCGACGCTGACCGGCGCCTCTATACCGCTTTGCGCCAAGGCGAGGTGTGCTATGCGCTGACGCCACGGCAAATGGGAAAGTCGTCGCTCATGGTGCGCACCGCGGCGAAGTTCCGCGACGACGGCGCCAGCGTGGCAGTCCTGGATCTTACTGGCTTCGGACAGAACCTGAATCCTAATCAGTGGTACAACGGCCTGCTGGAACGGGTAGGCCAGCAGATGTTGCTGGAAGATGAACTGGAACAATACTGGAACAACCATCAGCAGCTGGGGCCCTTGCATCGGTGGACCGGAGCAATTCGGGAGGTGGTTCTTGCCGCGCGTTCGACGCAAGTGATCATCTTTATTGACGAGATCGACGCGGTTCGAAGCCTGCCATTTTCCACCGACGAATTTTTCGCCGGAATACGCGAGTTCTACAATCGCCGCACGCAGGATCCCGAGCTCGGCCGGCTCACATTCTGCCTGTTAGGCGTGGCCACCCCCTCGGACCTCATCCGAGACACGCGCACCACGCCGTTCAACATTGGGCGGCGTATTGAGCTCGCCGATTTCACACCCGAGGAGGCGGCCCCCCTGGCGGAGGGCTTGGGGCGAATCCCCAAGCAGAGGGAACAACTGATTGCGCGCGTCCTGTACTGGACGGGCGGTCACCCGTATCTGACACAGCGCTTGTGCCAGGCGGTGGTGGAAGAAGGCGCGACTAGTCCCGGCGCCGTGGATCAGGTTTGCCGTGAGCTGTTTTTGTCCAACCGGGCCCGCGAGCGCGATGACAATCTGCTTTTCGTCCGTGAACGCCTGTTGCGCAACGAGGCTGATCTGGCCGGACTTCTCGCACTCTATGCGAGAGTTCGAAGCGGGAAACGAGTTCGCGATGATGAAACAAGTTCGCTCAACACGATCCTGCGTCTTTCCGGGATCACAAAAGTAGAAGATGGTTACCTGCGGGTCCGCAATCGCATCTATGCCGAGGTCTTCAACCAGGACTGGATCACTTCGCATCTGCCTGGCGCAGAACTGCGGCGGCAAAGGGCTGCCTATCTCCGAGGGTTCAAAATCGCCAGTGCGGTCTCGCTGCCGCTGATCCTGCTGAGCCTGCTCGTGCCGCTGCTTCGAGAAAATACAGCTGGCACTCCAGTCCTTCCGTTTTCTCCGCCCGCTCCTCCCGCTTTCTGGGCCTCGTTCAATCCGCAGGCGTTCCCGGCGGCGAAGATTGGGGCGCTGTTGGTGAAAGCGGGTGAAAAGGGAATTACTGTGTTCGTAAACAACACTCAATACGGGAAGACCGGAAGACGCGGAGTGTTGCAGATTCCGGTGCTGCAATCCGGAAGCTATGAAATACGGCTAGAGAAAGAGGGCTTTCAATCGGTTTCCCAGCGCGCGGAGATTGCCGGTCAGCGCGAGACTCAGCTTGTCTTTACCCTGCAGCCCAAGACCCAGGTCTTGCTCGACGACGTGATGCTGGTCCAGAACGCGCCCGCGGGAACGCGCGTCAGTGTGGATGGCAAGCTGGTTGGCAGTGCGAAAGCCGACGGCAGTTCGACCTTCAAAGTCACTCCCGGCCAGCACGAAATTCTTCTGGAGAAAGACGGCTACCTCTCCCGCCGGTTTCAGCAGGAGTTTCGCCCAGGCACTACCGTCATCGACGGAAAATTACCGGTTGATTCAGAAGCCCGCGACTGGGAATTGCTGGCCAGTATGGGTGATGTCACGGCAATACAGAATTATCTGGCTCTTTATCCGGATGGGCGATTTGCTCAGCAGGCGCGGACGAGAGCGGAGGAGTTGGAATGGGCCACGGTTAAGGATTCCAGCGACCTGACCGCGCTGGACGGGTTTCTGAAAAAGTATCCTCGGGGCCGTTTCGCAAAGGATGCGGCAGTGGATATCGAGCAGTTGCAGGAGGAGGACCTCGACTGGAGAACAGCGGAACGCAGCAAGGATCCGCTGGCCGTGCAAAAGTTCCTCGATCAACATCCGCGTAGTCGCTATCTCGAGCGGGCGCAGACTGCGATCCTGATATTTAAAGACCAGAAGGCGATTCTGCAGCTCCTGAAACAGTATGAAAGCTCCTATAACCGCCAGGACCTCCGGCAGGTGCTGGAGTTGTGGCCATTCTGCCCGTCGAGTGTGCAGAGTATCCTGCGTTCCCAGTTTCGGTCCTCGCAATCCGGAACCTTGAAGCTTTCCGCGGTCGGAGACCCGAGCATCACCGGGGATCTCGCGTCTCTCCTGGTGCTGCGAGTGCGGCAGACGGAAGCGGCCACGACTAGCGGCAACGTGCCGTTCAAATTTCGCAAGCAGAATCAGCGCTGGGTGATTGAGAGCGGCGTCTTTTAGAGAAACCTAATCGAGGCGGGGAACGTCGCCTTGAAACGCTAAAACTGCGGCAGACTCTACCGGCACTGGCGGCACCGTTTCCACCTTCCACAAGCGTCTGGTCCAGAATGCCCACAGTACTCCCAAGCCGTATACCGCCAGTGCGGCCCCCAACTGAAGGGCTAACTCGAAGTACCGACGTGGCACGAACCAATAATGCAAGCCAACCAGAACGGCTACGAGCGGCGCGCATAAAAAGATGGGCAGCAAGTACGTCTGTAGCAGAAAGCTGCTCACTCGCATGCCGAGCAGGCGGCACATGTGTCGCGGATAGAAAAACAGCGCAGTGCAACTGAGAGGGATCGCGGTACCCAGGGCGTCTCCAACGATTCCCAACGGACGAATCAGGATGATGCTGAGAGCCAGGTTGGCAATCGCTTCCATGAACACGATCCAGGAAAGCGTTCTATGCCGGGCCATTCCGAACAGAATTCGCGACGACGCGCCCTGGGCCAAGGATGCCGTCATGGGGAACAGCAGGACCAGCATGACGGGGTAGCTCATGGGCACATATTTTTCGCCGACCCACACTGCGATCACCGATTTGCCAAGAATCACCAGGATTGCGGCGATCGGGAAAATGATCATGGCGCAAGCGCGGTTTCCGGCAATGAAGATTTTTTGCAGCCGGGCCGTGTCGCCCACCGCATCCGACTGGCTCGACATTGGGACAAAGATTTGAGCAAGGCTGCTCACCACCTCGGACGCATAGTCGAGCAGCCGGTCTGCGATCGAAAAGTAGGTGATGGCGGCGGAAGAGAGCAGAGTTCCGATCACCAGTTCATCGGTCTTGAACCGCAACTTGAATGAGATCATGATCAGAAATGTCGTGCCGCTGTAGCCCGCCATTTCGCGTAGAGAGGCGCGGTCCACGTAGCGCCAACCAAAGTTCAGCGGTAGAATCCGCACCACAATCGCAGCACGCAGGATGGACACCAGCAGAGGCAGGATGACTGTGATCGCCGCGACCATGAGAAGCCCGTACCCGTAGTTCAGGGCGACGACGATGAAGACGGCGCGCAAAAGCGTCGAACCCACGTTGGTGAGGTTCAGAAGATAGAACCGTTGCAGGCCTTCCAGAATGCCGCTATAGACTCCCAAAGGAAATCCCAGCGCCACCGATGTGCCAACCATCAAAAAGAGGACCTGCGAGGTCCGTGCGAATTCCGGTGGGATTCGAAACCAGGAGTTCACGTACGACATTCCAGCCAGGGTGAACGCCATGGTTACGCCGCCGATGACGGTGTAGCTGAACAGGCTGGTGTTCACCAGTTTCGACAGGCTTTGTCGGTCGTTGATCGCGGTGAATCTGGAAACGTAGCGCACTACCGAAGAACGGATGCCCAGGTCGAACAGACCGTAGTAGCCGGTCACCGAGAAGATCAGCACCCAAATGCCGTAGGCGGCGTCCCCGAGGCGATGCAGAATAAATGGGGAGAGAAAAATGCCCACCAGGATGTTGAATCCGAGACTGAACCAGCTCGAACCCACATTCTTGATGATGTGGATTTTTTCCCAGCGCAGCATAAGGCAGTGTACCTATAGAACGTTTGGCGATAGCTGAAAAGAAAAAACGATGACGAAGCACGCAGCGGGCGGTCAGCAAGCGGTGCGAGAAACTTCTTCGATCAGGCGGAACGGGCCAGCGAACCCAAGGCTACCC
>Ga0070741_10000759_pt1 | contig 109122 bp, 118 predicted proteins | sample Coa_R1_4_FD_66440 | JGI IMG/M metagenome (GOLD analysis project Ga0070741, IMG submission 66440) | Surface soil microbial communities from Centralia Pennsylvania, which are recovering from an underground coalmine fire - Coalmine... | ecosystem: Environmental > Terrestrial > Soil >...
GCGCGCACGTCGATCCAGTCCTTCCGCCAGCTGCCCGTCATCAACGTCCGCTGAAAGAGCCCGACCCGTTCCCGCTCACCGTCGACGTCGACCGCGCCACGCAGGTGATGGAGATCACGTGGGAGGGCGGTCACCGCAGCAGCTACTCGGGTGAGCGATTGCGCTGGGCCTGCCCCTGCGCTGAGTGTCGCGGTGAGGCCGGAGCGCCAGGCCGCCTGTCCCGCCTGAAAACGCTCCCCCATGAGGAGCTGCGGATCCACGACGTAACGCTCGTCGGCCAGTACGCGTTGCAGATCGGGTTTGAAAGCGGACACAACACCGGTCTCTACACCTTCGCCTACCTCCGAGGACTCGAAGCCCGAACCTGATGGCATAATCGCCGCAGTCTCGTCCCTGCCTACGTCAATGCAAGACTTCGAACACCACGCCTGGCCAACGATCGCTCCTGCTGCGAAGGCTCGCCGTCGCGAGTCGACATTTCGCTTCAGCCGGGGATGGATCGCGCTCGCCGCCGTCTTCGCCCTCGGGTGCGTTTCGACCGGGGGTTTTCTCGCCTACCAGAACACTCTCCCGACCGCGGTCACGCTCAACGTCGCGAACGGAGCCAAGGAGGTCCCCAACGATTTCCAGCTGAAGCTCGCCTTCAGCCGCCCCGTCGAGCCGGACACCCTCGCCGCGCACCTCTCGGTCGCGCCCGCGACCGACGCGCAGCTCGTGACCGACTCATCGCAGCGCACGTACCAGTGGGTGCCGTCGCGAGCGCTCGGTGACCTGACGGCGTACATAGTCACGATCACGCCGTTCACTGACGCCGGCAAGCACCAGTTCAAGGGCGGACGCTGGACCTTCACCACGACGATCGTGCCGCGCATCACGGCGGTGAACCTGCCCGACGGATCCGCGATCACGAACGGCCTCGAGGTCCAACCCCGGTCGACGCTGACCTTCGTCTTCAACGACGTCATGCAGCCCGACACGGTGAAGATCACCGTCAACGACAAGCCCGCGACGCTGAGCTGGGCGAAGGACGATCGCAGCGCATCCTCGCCGACCTCGTCCGTACCCTCCGGACCACTGGTCATCGCGCTCGCCGCCGGCGCGAAGGACCACGACGGCCGCGCCGTCCACGACTCGTGGACGCTCGACACCGGCCTCTACTACCGCGACCGCGAGCACACCGTCAGCCTCAAGTTCCCGGCGCTCATCCAGGTGCCGAACGACGAGATGGCCGTCGACCAGGACGGCCTGCAGGCCGCGGACATGGTGTTCGAGTACCTGGCCGAGGGCGGCATCACGCGCCTCACCGCCGCGTTCACCAAGGCGCCCGACCTCATCGGGCCTATGCGCTCGAGCCGTCTGGTGTCGTTGAAGATCGCGCGCCACTACAGGGGACTGCTGTTCCAGTCCGGCGAGTCCGCGTACACGGAGGGCGCCGCGGCGAACGACCCGGTGCCGCAGTTCTTCAACACGGTCGGCTACATGTTCCGGAGCGGCAGCCGCTACGCGCCCGACAACCTGATGATCACGGGCGCGAACGTGAATCGCGCCGAAGGCACCTTTCCGAAGATGGCGAGCTTCTCGATCGACAAGGCGAGGCCTTCACTTACGGGCGGCACCGCGGCGGCGCACGTCAGCGTGGCCGAGCACAACTCGACGTACGCGTATGACCCGATCTGGGGCACGTACCAGAAGACCGAGCTGAGCCACGCCTACAGGGACGCGCACATCGGCCAGCCGCTGCGTATCGAGATGCTGATCGTTATGCACACGCAGGAGACGCTCCTCGACGTCGGCGACGGGCACGGGTCGTACATCCACGACTTCAACCTCGACACGAGCGGGGCCGCCGACATCTACTACAAGGGCCAGCACTACTCCGGCAAGTGGAGTGGCGCCGACGCGCACAGCCCGATGACGTTCACGGTCGACGGCCAGGGGGTCAGCCTGCCGCCGGGTCTCGTCTGGGTCGACGTGACCGCCTAGATCGGCACCGAGCGGATCGTCCAGAAGTCGGCCGACAGGAAGGAGTTCGTCAGGTACTCGAACGGCATCGTGAAGTAGCCGTCCTGCCCCCACCTTCCGCCCCACGAGTTGCGCACGATGAAGCGCGAGCTCTTCAGGTCGTAGCCGACCGCCACCACCGCGTGGCCGCCGATCACGCGCTCACCCATCCGCGGAAGGCTGACCACGCCCGTCTCCGCGACGCGGGGCGACTCGAAGCTCTGGTAAACCGAGAAGCCGAAGACGAACGGGTAACCGCTCGCGAGACACGTGAGTAGCGGGACGGCGGAGTCATGGTCGAGGCGCAGGTACTCCTGCACGCGATCCTTCAACGCCGCGCGATAGCAGGCCTCACTCGGCTTCTCCGTGAAGCGCCTGATGTCATAGGGCCACATGGGCTCGGGGCAGAACCCGCGCTTCACCACCGTCTTGATGCCGTCGCGAATCTGCGCGCCCGAGTCGCTTCCGATCGTGCCCTCGAGCGCGCGCTCGTTGTAGTAGATGAAGAGACGCGAGGGCATCACCGGCGGGGCCTCGCCCTCCTTCTCCTCCAGGAACTGCAGCGCGCCCGCGATCGCATTCGCGGTGCACGAGCCGAGCTCGCCCTGGTTGTAGCAGGCGAGAAAGCCCGCCCGAAGGTCGACGCGAGGCGGGAGGTCGCGCGCCAGCTTCGGCGGCGGCTTGTACCTGAAGTCGCGCTGGTCCGGGATATCGCGCACCCAGCCGAAGCGCTTGATCCGCATGCCGCCGGAGAGTCTATTAGTTCTTTCTCGCCGCGTCCTTGACGGCGGTCACGTACGCCGACGCGGCCACCGCGGCCGTGGTCCCATCACCCACCGCGGTCGCGATCTGCTTCGTGAGCTGCGAGCGCACGTCGCCGACGGCCCAGATGCCCTTGACCGAGGTCTCCATGTTGCGGTCGGTGAGGATGTATCCGGCCTCGTCGTGGTCGACGTGGACCTTCAGCAACCCGGAGTTCGGCACGAACCCGATGAAGATGAAGACGCCGCCGACCGGCAGGTCCCTCGTGCCGCCGTTCTGCTCGTAGCGCAAGGCGTTGACCTTGTGGTTGCCGACGACCTCCTTGACGTGCGCGTCGAGGATGAACTCGATCTTCGGGTTCGCCCTCGCACGGTCGATGAGGATCGGCTGCGCGCGGAACTCGTGCCGGCGGTGGATGACGTAAACCTTCGACGCGTACCGGGTGAGGAAGTCGCCCTCCTCGATCGCGGCGTCGCCGCCGCCCACCACCGCGAGCTCCTGGCCCTTGAAGAACGCCCCGTCGCACACGGCGCAGTAGCTGACCCCGCGGCCCCAGAACTCCTTCTCGCCGGGGACCTCGAGGTAGCGCGGAAGGCCGCCCGCCGCGATGATCAGCGCGCGGCTGCGCAGCTCGTCGCCGGACTCGAGCCGGACGACCTTGGTGTCGCCGTCGACGTCGATCTCCTGCACCGGCTCGAAGTCGCGGACCTCGAGGCCGAACTTGCGCGCGTGCTCGCCCATCTTGGTGGCAAGGTCCGCGCCCAGGACGGACTCGAACCCGGGGTAGTCCTCGACAAGCTCGGTGTTCAGAAGCTGGCCGCCCAGCGGCCCGCGGTCGAGCAGGACGGCCTTGAGGTCCATCCGCGCGGTGTACAGACCGGCGGCCAGGCCGGCGGGGCCCCCGCCGACGATGATGACGTCGTACTCGCTCATGCAGTCACTGGAATTGTGACTGCCCTCGCGCGTATTCCTCGAACGACGATTGCCGGGCCGGCCGGGCTAGCCCAGGCGGAACTGCGCTCCGAAGCCGCCGCGCGGCGAGTGGCAGATGATGTTGTCGAACGGGCAGCCGATCGAGCAGGCGCCGCATTCGATGCAGTTGCCGAAGCTCACGAGGTTCTTCTTCTGCTCCTCGTTCCACTCGTACACGCCGGCCGGGCAGAAGTGGTTGCAGTACTTGCCGGTGCACTTGGTCGCGCAGACGGTCTGATCGCCGATCTCGATGTGCGCGCGGCCCGTGTCCTCGACGTACTTGACCGTGAACAGCTTGTCGGTCAGCTTCTTCTTGCTCATCCGGCTCCGAAACGCTCCCACAAACGGCACATCAGGCGCACGGTGTTCAGGTAGTCGTCGATGCGGATGTTCTCGTTCGGCGCGTGGACGCGGTTGTCCGGCCGCCCGACGCCGACGGGCATGACGGTCGGGATGCCGAGGTCCGCGACCACGGGGTGCATCGGCCCGGTCGCCTGCATGAAGGGCCAGATGACCGGCTCGCCGTGCAGCTCGCGCACGCACTCCGCCGTCACCTTGCCGATCGCTGAGTTCGGATCCGAGCGCACCGGCTTCTCTCCGTCCGCCCAGACGATCTCGACCTTCTCGAACCCGTTGGTGTCGAAGTGCCGGCGCAGCTTGGCCTGGATGTCGGCGGGGTCCTGGTCCGGGATCAGGCGGAAGTCGAGCTTCGCGGTGGCCTCCGCCGCGAGGACCGTCTTCGAGCCCGGGCCCTGGTAGCCGGTCGTGATGCCCGCGATGTTGCACGTCGGCGTGAAGAGCAGCTGCTCGACGACGTGCTCGGGCGCCGGGTCGCGGATCAGCCGCTCGTAGCCCACGAGGTTCTTGCGCTCGTCGGACTCCGGGTCGATGCGGCCGAGCATCTTCACGTCATCCTCGGTGGGGTCGACGACGGAGTCGTAGAACCCCTCGATGCGGATGTTCATGTCGAGGTCGCGCAGGCTCGCGAGCGCCTGCACGAGGTACATCGCGGCGGACGGGTAGATCGACGCGTAGCCGGAGTGCTGGTCGAAGGCGAGCAGCCTGACCCGCAGCTGCACGTAGAGCAGGCCGCGGACGCCGAAGAAAAGGGTCGGACGGTCGTTGCTGTCGAACCCGCCGGACTCCCACAGGCACCCGTCGGCGTGCAGCTTCTCAGCGTGGTCGTGCGCGATCTTCTCGAAGGTCTTCGAGCCGATCTCCTCCTCGCCCTCGACCAGGAAGCGCAGCGTGACCGGGACTTCGCCCAGGTGCTTCAGCGTCTCGAGCGCGTGGATCCGCGCCATGACGTCGGCCTTGTCGTCGGCGACGCCGCGGGCAAAGAGCTTGCCGTCCTTCTCGACCGCCTCGAAGGGCTTCGTGTCCCAGAGCTCGATCGGGTCGACGGGCTGGACGTCGTAGTGCTCGTAGAGGAGGAGCTTCCGCTTCCCGTTGCCCGGCACCTCTGCGTAGAGGGCGGGCATGCCGCCGGCGTCAAGGGTTTCGACGCGGTCGGTGAAGGCGCTCAGCCGGTTGGCGATCCAGTCGCGCGCCGGGCCGACCGCCTCGAGCCCGTGGTTGGAGATGCTGGGAAAGCTGAGGAGCTCCTTGTACTCCTCGATGAACCGCCTCGCGTTCTTCTCGACGTACGCGTCGACCGCGCTGGTGGAGATCACAGGCCCATTCTTACACTGGGCCTATGAACACTGCCGATTTCCACTTCTCGCCGCGGCCGAACCGCGCGCACGAGGTCGGCTGGCGGCCGTGGTCGGACGCCGCGTTCGAGGAGGCGCGCCGCACCGACAAGCCCATCCTGCTCTCCATCTCGGCGGTGTGGTGCCACTGGTGCCACGTCATGGACGAGACGACGTACTCGAACCAGGGTGTGATCGACCTGATCAGGCACAGCTACGTGCCGATCCGGGTCGACAACGACGTCCGGCCGGACATCAACCAGCGCTACAACATGGGCGGCTGGCCGACGACAGCGTTCCTGACGCCGTCGGGCGACATCCTCACCGGCGGGACCTACATGCCCGCGGAGCAGATGGCGGGCGCGCTCGGCCAGATCGCGGCCTACTACCACGCGCATCGTGCCGAGATCGCGAGCAAGGCGCTCGAGGGGCGCAAGCGCGCGGCCGCGTCGGCGGCGCGCAGCGCGGGTGAGGCCGACCTCGCGCAGGTCGACTTCATCCTCGACGCGGTCCGCTCGGCGTACGACGAGGAGTACGGCGGCTTCGGCCCCGCGCCGAAGTTCCCGCAGACGGACGCGCTCGCGCTGCTCCTCGAGCAGGCGCAGGTCCGCGGCGATGAGAGCCTGCGCGCGATGGCCGTGCGCACGCTCGACGCGATGGCCGGTGGCGGGGTGTACGACCACGTCGAGGGCGGCTTCTTCCGCTACTCGACGACGCAGGACTGGAGCATTCCGCACTTCGAGAAGATGCTCGAGGACCACGCGGGCCTGGTCGCCGACCTCGCGCTCGCGGGGATGACGTCGGTCCTCGACTCCGCGACGGGCTATCTCGACCGCGTCCTGCGCGATCCGTCGACCGGGCTGTACGCCGGCAGCCAGGACGCCGACGAGGTGTACTACTCGCTCGACGCGGAGGGCCGAAAGGGTGAGACGCCGCCCTACGTGGACCGCCGCGTCTACACGTCGTGGAACTGCGCGCTCGCGGTCGCGTACCTCGAGGCCGCGCGCCGCTGCGGCCGGCTGCAGCTGCGAGCGCATGCGCAGCGGCTGCTCGAGAGCCTGTTCGCGACGGCCCGCACGCCCGACGGCGGCTTGACGCACACCGATGGCGCCGGCGGCCAGCTGGGCGACCAGGTGTGGGGCATGCTCGCCGCGGTGCGCGGGTATCAGCACGGTCTCGGCGCCGTCTGGCTCGAGCGCGCGCAGGAGCTGGCGCGGCACCTCGAGGACCGCTACGCGGACGAGCGGCTGGGCGGTTACTTCGACCGGGCATCGGGCGCCGAGGAGCTCGGCCGCCTCGAAGACCGCATCAAGCCGCTGGTTGAGAACTCGATCGCGGCGATCGCGCTGATCGAGCTCGACACGCTGCTGGGCGACCCCGCCCAGGCTCACGTCGCGCAGGCGCGCCGGGCGCTCGAGTCCGTCGCCGCGCTGCCGCGCCAGTACGGCCTCATGGCGGCGGTGTACGCCCGGGCGCTCGACCGCACGCGCCGCCCGGTCAAGGTCAGCACCGGCAGCGAGGAGCTCGCGCGCGCATTCGCGCTCGCGATGCCGTACGCCGTCATCGAGCCCGCCGAGGACGAGCGCGCGATCGTGTGCGTCGGGACCATATGCTTGGCGCCGGTGTCGACACCCGACGGGGTCGAAGAGGCGATCAAAGAAGCGCTCGCGCTGAGTGCCTGAGAGCCGAAGGCACTTCACGGCGCGGGTGAACCGCGCGCTGCGCGACGAGCGCCTGCAGCAGGCGCTCACCTCGGCGATGACCGGCCTTCGCGGGCGGCGCAACGTCGCGTTCGAGTCGTTCGACTTCGAGAAGGGCCGCGCGGACCTCAAGCGCCGCCGCCTCGAGAACCTCGACCGGCTGCCCGAGCTGGCGCGTCAGTTCACCGAGCGGGTCGAGGCGGTCGGGGGCGAGGTCCACTTCGCATCCGACGCCGCGGAGGCGCGGCGGATCATCGGAGAGATCTGCCACGACGCCGCGCGCTCGCAGGACCTCGGCGGCCGCAGGCCGGTGGTCACGAAGGTCAAGTCGATGGCCTCCGAGGAGATCGAGCTGAACCCGTACCTCGAGTCGCTCGGCCTCGAGGTCGTCGAGACCGACCTCGGCGAGCGGATGGTGCAGCTCACGCACACGCACCCGTCGCACCTGATCGCGCCGGCCATCCATCTCACCAAGGAGGACGCGGCGGAGGTCTTCGGCACCACGCCCGACGTGCACGCGATCCAGCAGTTTGCGCGCGAGTCGCTGCGCGAGAAGTTCATCGCCGCGTCGGTCGGAATCAGCGGCGCGAACATGGCGATTGCGGAGACCGGCACGCTCGTCCTCGTCACCAACGAGGGCAACGCGGACCTCACGACGACGCTGCCGCCGGTGCACATCGCGCTGTTCGGGGTGGACAAGATCGTCGCCTCGCTCGACGACGCGGTGGCGATGCTGCGCATGCTTCCGCGCTCGGGCACGGGCCAGACGATGACGAGCTACGTCAACTGGATAACCGGGCCGTCGCGCTCGGCGGACATCGAGCAGTCGCTGACCATCGGCGTGCACGGGCCGCGAGAGCTGCACTGCGTGATCCTCGACAACGGCCGCGAGCGCATGCGCGAGGACCCGGTGTTTCGCGACGCGCTGACCTGCATCCGGTGCGGCGCCTGCTCGAACGCGTGCCCGCCGTTCATGGCCGTCGGCGGCCACCAGTTCGGCCACATCTACAACGGACCGATCGGGCTCGTGCTGACGCCGTTCCACCACGGGCTCCACGAGGCGGACCTTCCGAACGGCCTGTGCACCCAGTGCAACGCCTGCCAGGAGGTGTGCCCCGTCGACATCCCGCTCCCGCGCCAGATCCTCGAACACCGGCGGCGCGGCCGCAAATCGCTGCGCAAGAAGGCGCTGCTCGCGGTCTGGGACCGGCCCGGCCTCGCCGACGCGGCGCTGCGCGCGGGGGCGCCGTTCTCCGGCGCCGTGCCCGGCGCGCCTTCGATCGCTGCCGTCCCCTACCGCGACCGCGCCCCGGCGGCCGGCGCCGCCGCCGGCGAGCCGCTGACCCTCTTCGCCTCGTGCATGGCCGACCGCATGCTCCCCGCGTCCGCCCGTGCGCTCGAGCGCATCGCGATCGCAGCGGGCTTCGACGTTGGGTTTCCCAAGGGTCAGTGGTGCTGCGGCCTGATCGCCGGCAATGCCGGCAACTTCGAGGAAGCTGCCCGCCTTAACGTCGCCTTGCTCGCCTCCCTTCGGGATTCCAAGGGATTGATCGTCACTCCCTCGGCGTCGTGCTTCGGCGCGGTGACCATGGACGCCGCCGCTTGGGGCGCCCAGCCGGACGCGGAGCTGGCCGGCCGGTTCCGCGACTCGACCCGCTTCGTGCTCGAACTCCTCGAGCGCCGGCCGGAGCTCGTCGGCGCGGCGGCCCCGATCCGGGTCGCCTATCACGACTCCTGCCAGTCGCTGCGGCAGCTCGGCCTGAAAGCGGAGCCCCGGCGCCTCCTCGAGCTTGCCGGCTACGAGGCCGTCGACATCCCGGACATCGCCAACTGCTGCGGCTTCGGCGGCACGTTCAGCGTCGAGTGGCCGCAGGTCGCCGCGAGGCTCGCTGACTGGAAGCTCGACGCCATCGCGCGGACCGGCTGCGACGTGGTCGCCTCTGACAACCCCGGCTGCCTCGTCCACATCGCGTCGGCCGCCCGGCGGAGACGCCAGAAGATTCGCATCGCTCACGTGCTCGAGCTCGTGGCCGAGCGGCTAGCCTGAAGCGGCCGTGAGCGAACGGAACCCTGCGCCGCCCAGGCGCGTTAGTTAAGTCATGGGCCTGCTGGCCGGGATCAACTCGCCCGCGGACGTAAAGCGCCTGGACCAGCCGCAGGTCGCGCAGCTTGCGGCCGAGATCCGCGAGTTCCTGGTCGACAACATCGCCAGGACCGGCGGGCACCTCTCTCCGAACCTCGGCGTCGTGGAGCTCACGCTCGCGCTGCACCGCGTGTTCAACAGCCCCAAGGACGCGATCGTCTGGGACACCGGGCACCAGGCGTACGTGCACAAGATCCTCACGGGACGCACGAACGCGTTCCCGACGCTGCGCCAGCGCAACGGCCTCTCGGGCTATCCGTCGCGCGCGGAATCCGAGCATGACCTCGTCGAGAACAGCCACGCGTCGACCTCGCTGAGCTACGCGCTCGGCCTCGCCGAGGCGCGGCTGCGCAAGCGCCAGCCGGGACACGTGATCGCCGTGATCGGTGACGGCGCCCTCACCGGCGGCATGGCGTACGAGGCGCTCAACCAGATCGCGCACCTGCAGCCGCCGAACCTGATCATCGTGATCAACGACAACGGCCGCTCGTACGCGCCGACCGTCGGCGGCCTTGCGCGGCATCTGTCGCAGCTCCGCGTGGACCCGCGCTACGAGAGCATCAAGGAGGACATCTCGCGCCTCCTGCGCGACCTGCCGCTGGTCGGATCGACCGCGGACCAGGCGGCCTATCGCGTGAAGGAGAGCCTCAAGCAGCTCCTCCAGCCGTCGACCGTGTTCGAGACCCTCGGCATCAAGTACGCGGGCCTCGTCGACGGCCACGACGAGGCGGCGCTCGAGGTCGTGCTGAGGCGCGCATCGCGCCTGCGCGCGCCGGTCGTGGTGCACGCCGTGACGGAGAAGGGCCGCGGCTACGGACCGGCGGTGGACGACGAGATCGACAAGCTGCACGGCGTCAGCGCCTTCGACCCGCTCACGGGGCGGCCGCTGCGCACGGAGGTGACGTACACCGACGTCTTCGGCGAGGCGCTGATGACCGCCGCAGCCCGCCATCCCGACGTGGTCGCGATCACCGCCGCGATGGCGTCGTCGACGGGGCTTCTCAACTTCGCGAAGGAATTTCCCGACCGGTTCTTCGACGTCGGCATCTGCGAGCAGCACGGCGTGACGTTCGCCGCAGGCCTCGCGCTCGCGGGCATGCGCCCAGTCGTGTGCATCTACTCGACATTCCTCGCGCGAGCATTCGACCAGACGATCATGGACGTGGCGCTCCACAAGCTTCCCGTCGTCTTCATCATCGACCGCGCCGGCGTCACCGGGCCCGACGGCTCGTCGCACCACGGCGTGTTCGACCTCTCGTATCTGCGCCTCATCCCCAACCTCAAGGTCGCGGCCGCGGCCGACGCCACCGAACTGTGTGCGCTGCTCGAGACCGCGCTCGCGTCCGACGGACCCGTCGCGATCCGCTATCCGCGCGGGCCGGTGCCGGCGACACCGGACCTGCCCGCCGAGCCGCTGCCGGTCGGCCGCTGGGAGGAGCTCCGCAAGGGCGGGGACGCCGTGATCTTCGCCGTCGGCCGCATGGTCGAGATCGCGAAGGAGGCCGCCGACCGGCTCGACGGCATGGGCGTGTCGTGCACCGTCGTGAACGCGCGATGGGTGAAGCCCGTGGACCCTCGCATCGTCGACTGGGCGCGCAACCACGACGTGGTGATCACTGTCGAGGACAACGTCGGCGCCGGTGGCTTCGGGGGCGCGGTGCTCGAGACGCTGGCGCCGTCAGGCCTGGCCGGGCGGGTGCGCACGCTCGCGCTGCCGGACCAGTTCCTGCCCCACGGGAAGGCGGCGGAGATCCTCAAGGAGCAGGGGCTCGACGCCGCCGGCGTCGCGAGGTCTGTTTACGCGGCGGTCAGGGGAAAGCTTCCGGTCGAAGGGGAGGTCGTCTAGATCTTCTTCCGGCCGGCGTAGCCCTCGCCGACCCGGTGCCAGTGGCCGACGCGGTCCTCGCCCAGCTTCCAGCACAGCTCGATGGCCTCGCCGTCGCGGTACGACGGGAAATCGACCAGGCCTTCGAGCGCTCCCTTCAACGAGATGCCCAGGCCGTTGAGCGCGGCGATCGCCTTCAGCCGCTCGAGCTCGGCAGCGCTGGCGGCGTCGCGCGCCTGCTTGCTCTTCTCCTTGTGCTCCGGCGTCGATCCGTCGCGTCGCGATTCGTACTCGGCGATGTGCGCCTGGTCCTCGAGCTCCGGCAGCAGAGCGGACAGCTTCGCGATCTGCTCGACGATCCTGCGCACGCGCGGAAGCTCCTGGTTCGCCTCGTCGACGGTGTACGTCCGGAGCCTCTGCACGGCTCAACGATATAGCAGCAGACTTGGGTGATGGACGCGGCGGACCTCCGGCGACGCGTCGCCGATTCCAGCATCGCTGAGCTTGCGACCGTGTCGCAGGACGGCAGGCCGCACGTCGTTCCCATCTGCTTCGCGCTCGACGGCCGCAATGTGTACTTCGCGGTCGATCACAAGCCGAAGCGGACGCAGGACCTGAAGCGTCTGCGCAACATCGCGGCGAACCCGCGCGTCGCGGTCCTCGTCCATCACTACGAACACGACTGGAACCGCCTCTGGTGGGTGCGCATCGACGGGGTCGCGCACGTCATGGAGCCGGGCGACGACGCCGAGCGCGCCGTCGCGCTGCTCCGCGACCGCTACCCGCAGTACCGCGACCGGCCTCCGGACGGCCCGGTCGTCGCCATCGCGATCGAGCGCATGACCGGCTGGTCCGCGACCCCGTGACGATCACGCGTTCATCGCGATGACCTCCGGCTCAGCCTGCTCGACGCGGTAGACGAGCGGCACGGCCGCGCGCACGACACCGCCCATCGGGTACGGACCAAGCCATTCGCCGCCGGCGAGCGCCGACCACTCGACGTCGTAGCGGACCGACGCGCCGATGACGTAACCCGCCTGGCTGTGGGCCTGGAACATGTGGGTCACGGGCGAGTGGCCCGGGAACGAGACCCCGAACGCGGTCGGACCGCTCAGCCGCTCGTCTTCGCCGTCGCCGAAATCCCAGCGCACGCCGGCCGGCGTCGCCGTGATCCGATAGTCGACCCCGTCGACCGTCTCGTCGACCACCGCGACCGACGGCCGCGGGTCGAGCCAGAACCAGGTGTCCAGGCCGACGAGACCGAGGGGCGCCGGATTCGCCGAGACGGCGCTCGGAAGCGGGCCCCACTCAGGCATCGGCGGCGGTTCGAGCGCCCGCGCGCACACCGATTGAGGCTCACTTGCGTTGCCCACGCGGTCGACGGCGACGACGTGGACGCACGCGTCCTGGCCGTTGCGTAACGGCTGCTGCAGCGTGCGCGGCGACGCCGTGATCGCGTCCTGCTGCGGCGGCCCGCCCTCGACGGTGACCCATGAGCGGTAGTGATCGAGCCCGGCCTCGTAGTAGTCCTGACCGGCGCCGTCACCCTGGTCGGCGACCGGGTCCCATGTGAAGCTGACGGACGAAGCGGTCGCGGTGACGACCCGCGGCGCCGGCGCAAACGGCGGATTGGCGTCGACGTAGATGTCCACCACGGGCCACCCGAACTGGTCCGCCATGAACGGCGGGGGCGAGGACGCTCCGTAGCTTCCGAGACCGCACTGCCCGCCGAAGGTCCAGTTGTAGTAGGCGATGTACTGCTTGGCGTGGCCGTGGACCGCCCAGCCTTTGTCGGCGAAGTTCCAGTGGTAGTGGTCGGGATAGTCCTCGTGCAGGAGCTTCGTCCAGCCTGAGCGGTCGCCCGGCACGCCCCGGAAGTCGCCGTAGAAGTACCCATACCAGTCGTCGTAGCCCGGATTCGGGTGGAAGCCGTAGAAGGTGTCGCGCTCCGGGTTCGTGCCGACCAGCGGGTCGTTGGTGACGACGGTGGCGGTCCACATGTCCGAGTACCTCGTGCACCAGCCGGGCGGGTCGCCGTAGCCGTAGCTGCCGGTGACCGCCGTCGCGGCGGACGGATGCAGCCCGGCCAGGATCGCGATGAGAACGGCGAGAGCGCGTCGCATGCGGACGACGCTAGGCGGGCATGGGCAGAAAGGGAATGCCGCCTGTTAAGGGATCGGACTTGACGGGATGGGACGTCTTGTCTAGTCTTGTCCGGTGCCGCCAACCGCGGAGCGCCGGCGGCGGATCCTGCACCACGCCCGGACCCTGCTGCTGCATGGCGGCCGGCCCTCGGTGCAGGACATCGCCAGCGCGGCCGGCGTCTCGAAGGCGGCGTTCTACCGCGAGTTCCCGTCTCGCACCGCGCTGCTCGACGAGCTCGACCTCGAGCCCGAGCCCGGCGCGCGCGACCGCATCCTGCGGGCTGCCCTCGAGCTCATCGGAACCGGCGGCCTCGCGGCGCTGTCGATGGACGAGGTGGCGGAGCGGGCCGGCGCATCGCGCGCGACGCTGTATCGCCTCTTCCCCGGCAAGCCCGCCCTCTTCCTTGCCGTCGTGCACGAGTTCTCGCCGCTGGACACCATCGTGGACCGGCTTTCGGCGCTGCACGACCAGCCGCCCGAGGTCGTGATGCCCGAGCTCGCGCGCACCGCGTATCGCGCCATCGCAGGTCGCGAAGCGCCCGGGATCGGGCTCGTTCGCGCGGTGTTCGTGGAGGTCAGCTCGCTGAGCGCGGAAGCGGAGGCCGCGTCGCGCGAGGTCGCGCGCCAGGTTCTTGGATCGGTCGGCATGTACGTCGCCTCGCAGATGGCCGCTGGAACGCTGCGGCCCATGCATCCGCTGCTGGCGCTGCAGGCGTTCGTGGGTCCGATCTTCTTTCACATGCTCACCCGCTCGGTCGCGGAGACGGCGATGGGACTCGACATGGACGGCGAGCAGGCCGTGACGCTGCTTGCCGAGAGCTGGCTTCGCGCGATGAAGCCCGATGACGGAGGAAGGGTCGATGAGTGAGACGTACGCGGTCGATGTCAGCGGGGTCGAGAAACGCTTCGGCGACATCAAGGCGCTGGACGGCGTGACCCTACGGGTCCGGCAGGGCGAGATCTACGGGCTCCTGGGGCCAAACGGCGCGGGCAAGACGACTCTGATTCGAGCGATCGTCGGTCTCATCGCCCCGGATGCCGGGAGCGTGGCCGTGCTCGGCCGCAAGCTGCCTGACCTCGACGTGCTCAGGCAGGTCGGCTACATGACCCAGCAGGCGGCTCTCTACCCGGGCCTCTCGGTCGGCGAGAACGTCGCCTTCTTCGCGGCGATCAACGGCGTGGAGAGCGGCGTCGACGAGGTCCTGCGTTTCGTCCACCTCGACAACCGGCGCGACTCCGTCGTCGCAAACCTGAGCGGCGGCATGCGGCAGCGCTGCTCGCTGGCGTGCGCGCTCGTGCACCGGCCGAAGCTGCTGCTGCTCGACGAGCCGACGGTCGGGGTCGACCCGCAGCTTCGCGTGGAGTTCTGGGACAGCTTCCGCCGCATGGCGGCGGAGGGCACGACGATCATCGTCTCCAGCCACGTGATGGACGAGGCGGACCGCTGCCAGCGGCTCGGGCTCATCCAGTACGGGCGCCTGCTCACCGAGGGGACACCGGGCGAGGTCCGCGAACGCGGCGGCTCGCAGAACCTCGAGGCGGCGTTCCTTGCCCTCGCGGGCAGGCAGGCCGAGTCGTGAGCGGGCACCGCGTCGCGGCCATCACGCGCCGGCTGCTCCAGGGTTTTCGCCGTGACCGGCGCACGCTGGCTTTGCTCTTCGTCGCGCCGCTCGTCATCCTTGGCTTGCTCGGGTACCTGATCCGCAACACGGTCGTGCCGGAGGTCGGGGTCGCCAACCAGGACCAGGGACCGCTCGGCGGCGCGGTCGCGTCGGCGCTCGCGAAGTCGAGTCACCTGAGCGTGAGCACGATCGACGCGAGCGAGGGCGACGCGAAGTTGAAGGACGGATCGATCACCGCCTACATCGTGCTGCCCGCCAACTTCACGCAGCAGGCGCAGGCCGGGGTGATCGCACCCGAGATCCACCTCGAGGGCTCGCAGCCGAACCAGAGCGCCGGCGTGCTGCAGGCGGTGCAGGCGGCGCTGGGCGCCGCAGCGTCGGGAGCCCCGGGCGCCGGCGTGCGCGTGGCGCCGCACGTCACCTATCTCTACGGCGGTCCGGATCTCGACACGCTCGACTTCTTCGGCGCCGCCGCGATCGGGATGATCGTCTTCTTCCTCGTTTTCGTCATCACGATCGTGTCATTCCTCAACGAGAGGTCGCAGGGGACGCTCGAGCGGTTGATGGCGAGCCCGCTGCGCCGCGGCGAGATCGTCCTCGGCTACATGGTCGGATTCACCGTGCTGGCGCTGGTGCAGTCGGCGGAGGTGCTGGTGTTCTGCCTGGCGGTGTTGAAGATCCACAACCAGGGCAACGTGCTCCTGATCTTCGGCATCGAGGCGCTGATGGCCATCGTCGCGGTGAACCTCGGGATCTTCCTCAGCATGTTCGCGCGGACCGAGTTTCAGGCGGTTCAGTTCATCCCGCTCGCGATCGTGCCGCAGTTCCTGCTGTCGGGCATCCTCTTTCCCGTCTCCTCGGAACCGAAGGCGCTCCAGTACGTCTCGGACGTGCTGCCGCTGACCTACGCGGTGAATGCGCTGCGCGACGTGATGCTGAAGGGCGCGGACCTCACGTGGCCCTCGCTGCAGCTCGACGTCGGCGTGGTCGCGGGGTTCGTGGTGCTGCTGATCGCGGCCGGGACCGCGACGTTGCGGAGACGGATCGCATGACGCCTGTGCGCTGAGCGGTCGTCAGGCGACCTCGAGCGGCGCGCCGCAGTTCGGACACTCGAGCTCGCCGCGGACCTGGACCAGGGTCTCGCACACGGGGCAGAGGATGTCGGCGACGATCTCCGGCGGGTCGTCTTCGGCCGCGTCGGCGTCCATCTGATCCGGCACCTCGCCGAGGTCGAACGCCGGGGCGCCGCAGTTGAGGCAGACGTAGCCCGGCTGCTGCAGGCGGTGGTCCTGGTAGTTGCCCACGGCGTCGAGGTCGACCTCGGCGAACAGGGCGCGGAACAGCTGGCTGCCGCAGCGGGCGGAGCAGACGAGTTGCACCGAGTGAGCTTACGGGCCCAGCTCAGCGGCGAAGCGACGCGGTGCCCGCGAGCACCCCGAGCATCTGGCGCGCACCGGCCGCGTCCCGCTCGCGCACCGCGGCGCGAAGGAGCCGCATCGCCTCGGGGGTGTTCAGGTCGTCCGCGAGCGCCGCCGCGAACTTCGCGGGAAGCGCCCGCACGCCGGGGCCCGCCCCTGCCGCCGTTCCACGAGCAGGTGCGCCCGCCCCCCGCACCTCCCCTTCCAGGAGCGTGCGCAACCGTTCGACGAAGCGGGCCATCGCCGCGAGGCCCGCCCACCGAAAGTCCCAGTCGCGCCCGTACCGGTGCGAGACCAGGTAGAGCCTCACCGCGGCCGCCGGTGCTCGCTCCAGGGCCTGGCCGACCAGCACCAGGTTCCCGAGCGACTTGCTCATCTTCCTGCCCTCGTAACGGACGAGGCCAGTGTGCATCCAGGCGCGGGCGAAGGGAACCCTGCCTGTTAAGGACTCCGACTGCGCTCGCTCCGACTCGTGGTGCGAGAACGCGAGGTCCCGCCCCCCGCCGTGGACGTCGATCTGCCGCCCCAGGTACCGCATCGACATCGCCGAGCACTCGATGTGCCACCCCGGGCGGCCAGGCCCGAAGCGCGACGGCCACGACGGCTCGTCCGGCGCCGACCCGCGCCACAGCGGAAAGTCCAGCGCGTCCCTCTTCGCCTCCGGGCCGACCACCCCGAGCAGCTCCTCGTCGCGCAGCTTCCGAACCATCGAGCGGCGCGACCGATGCGACAGCCGTCCGTAACCCGGATAGCGCGACACGTCGAAGTACAGCGCGTCCGTCTGGTACGCGAACCCGCGCCGCGAAAGCGCCGTCGCAGCCTGGAGGATCGGCCCGATCTCATCCGACACGCGCGGCATGACGTCGGGCGCGCGCCACCCGAGCACCTCCATGTCGCGCACGAACCGGACCGTCTCGCGGTCCGCCAGCGCCCGCCAGTCGACGCCGTCGCGACGCGCGCGGGCGAACAGCGGGTCGTCCACGTCGGTGACGTTCTGCACGTAGCGGACGCGCACCCCGCTCGCCTCGGCGTACCGAACGAGCACGTCGAACATCGAGAACGTGAACGCGTGCCCCATGTGCCCCGAGTCGTACGGCGTGACGCCGCACACGTAGAGCTTCAGCTCCGGCCGTCCACGCACGACCGCCGGCTGCATGCGAACCGCCTTGCGGCTCAGCGTGTCGTGCAGGCGGAGGCGAAACGTGCTGGTGCTGTCCGTCGGGCTAGCTGACCGTTCGCGCGGCCGCCGGCGTGTCGGCCTTGAGCGCCTCGACCGCGTCGGTCAGCTCCCACGGCACGCCCAGGTCGTCGCGGCCGAAGTGCCCGTAGGCGGCTGTCGCACCGTAGATGGGCCGGCGCAGGTCCATGCGGTGAATGATCGCGGCGGGCCGCAGGTCGAAGTGGCGCCTCACCAGGCGCAGCAGCTCGTCCTCGCCCAGGACGCCCGTGCCGAACGTCTCGACCGCGATGGACGTCGGATGCGCTCGGCCGATCGCGTACGACACCTGGACCTCGCACCGGTCCGCGAGACCGGCGGCGACCAGGTTCTTCGCGACGTGCCGCGCCGCGTAGGCCGCCGACCTGTCGACCTTGCTCGGGTCCTTGCCGCTGAACGCACCGCCGCCGTGCCTCGCCACGCCGCCGTACGTGTCGACGATGATCTTGCGGCCGGTCAAGCCCGCGTCCGCGGCCGGTCCTCCGACGAGGAATCGCCCGCTCGGATTGACCATCACCTTCGTCGAGTTGTCGCGCACCACGCCCTTCAGCACTGGGTCGATCACCTCCGCGCGCACAGCCTCGTCGAGCTCCTTCTCCGAGACGCTCGGCGTGTGGTGCGTGGAGACGATGACGGCCTCGATGCGCTTCGGCCTTCCGTGGTCGTACTCGACCGTGACCTGCGTCTTGCCGTCGGGAAGCAGGAAGGGAAGCGTGCCGTCGCGCCGCACCTTCGCCAGGCGCTGCGCCAGCCGGTGCGCGAGCGAGATCGTGAGCGGCATCAGCTCCGGCGTCTCACGGCACGCGAAGCCGATCATCATCCCCTGGTCGCCGGCGCCCTGCAGCTCGAACGGGTCGTCGTCCAGCGTCCCCTCGCGCTCCTCGAGCGAGTGATCGACGCCGGCCGCGATGTCCGGCGACTGCTCCTTCAGGTAGACCTGGATCAGCGCGTGGTCGGCGTCGAAGCCGATCGACTCGGCGTTGTAGCCGATGCCCGCGATCGTGTCGCGGATCGTGCGCTGGATGTCGAGCTCGGCGTGCGTCGTCACCTCGCCGATGACCACGCACAGGCCCTTCGTGATCGCGGTCTCGCAGGCGACGCGCGCCGCCTTGTCCTGCGCGAGCATGCCGTCGAGCACGGCGTCCGACACCTGGTCGCAGACCTTGTCGGGGTGCCCTTCGGTGACCGATTCAGACGTCAGCAGGTAGGAGGGCGAGGTGCTGAAGGATGTGGCCACAGGTCGCACATCATATCGTCGCCTAAAAGGGCGATCCGGCGGTCAGGAAGCGGTCCGCTGCCTCCGCTCCTCAGGCTCCTGGCCGAGGAGATGCGCCTGGAGCGCGAAGATGTCGTCGAGCACGCGGTCGACGCGGCGCCCCTCGAGCCGGTGCTCCACGATCACGCCCGAATGCTCGAGCTGAAACCGCAGTGCCGCCCCGAGCGGCCCGTCAACCCGCAGCTTGCCCCGCATCTGGGCCTCCTCGAGGATCTGCAGGCAACGGTCGAGCGCCAGCTGCCGCAGCCGGTGCTCGCGGCTCATATGCCGAAGACCTCGACCCTTCCGCCGTCGGTGATCCGCACCCTCACGCGATCGAGCGGCGGCAGCGGATAAGCCTCGGTCGAGTTGCCGGCGGCGCTGAACGACTTGTTGTGGCACGGGCAGCTGAGCACCGAGCGGTGGCCATCCCACCACAGCTCGCACGGAAGATCCGAGCAGATCGACGAGACCGCCGACACGCTGGTGTCGGTCCGGGTCACGAACGCGCCGATCGCTCCCGCCTTGACCTGCCGCGCACTGCCGGCCGGGAACTCCTCGAGCGCCCCGACGTCGAACCATCTGCCGTCCGGCGGGACGATCTCCTTCGCCTCCACCGGAGCGACACCTTCGAGGCCGCGGCCCGCGAGCAGCCCGCCGACGGTGCCGGCCGCCACTCCGAGGCCCGCGACGAGCGCGGAGCGGCGCGTGATCCATCCGTCGCGCGGCGCCGACTCGAGCCGCCGCGCCAGCTGCTGCCGGAAGGCCGGGCTCATGCGCTGCGGACCCTGGCGGGCCGCCGCCAGCCGCGCGGCCATGATGATCGCCTCCTTCTCGTCCGCGTCGCCCCCGCGCAGGCGCAGCCGGCGCCCGCGCATCAGGTCGCTGACGATGCGCTCGATCCGGTTCTCGGGCTTCTCACCCATCGACGCGCACCTTCGCCGCGGCGCGGAGCGCGCGCAGCTGCATGACCTTCACCGCGCCGACCGTTGACTTCATCTCTGCAGCCACTTCCTTCAGGGAATACCCGTGGAGGAAACGGAGCTCGAGCACGCGTCGGTAGTTGTCGGAAAGGGCTGCGAGGATGACCTGCGCGCGTTCAGAGGATTCGACCGACCCGACCGGCTCACCCGGAACCATCGCGAGGTCTTCGCGCAGCTCCGATTCCGAAAGCCCCAAGCGCGTGCTCCAGAAACCTCCGAGCACCGACCGCGCCGTCGCGAACAGGTACCCGCGGATGGCGCTCGGCGGCGCGTTCTCGCGCAGCCGAGGGATCGCTTTGAGCGCAACCTGCTGGGTCAGGTCCTCGGCGTCCGCGCGGTTGCCGACCCGCGCGTAGATGAACGCGTAGACCATCTCGAGCTCGTCGAGCGCGATGTCCGCGGCGCGCGGGGGCGCCGGAAACTCGACGACCTCGCCACGCGCGGAATCCGCTGCTTCTGCGGCACCCTCCGGCGGCTGGGTTCCTCCGCTCATGCCGCCGGCCTCGGGTCGGGCGCTAGAACAGGTTCCCGCAGAGCAGGTACGACGCGCTCGAGCCCTGCATGGTGCCGCCCGCGTGCACGACCACGTACCAGCGGGTGCCGGCCGGCGGAAATGAGGTGGGGATCTGCGTCCGCGTGTCCGCCGCACCCGTCCCGTCCGCGATGACCTGGCTCAACGCGAACTTGATCCCGCCCGGGTTCTGGCAGCTCCCGACGTGGATGTGAGACACGTGCGACGAGCTCGTCTCCAGGCCGGTGATCTGCAGCTCGACCACGAAGAAGCCCGTGCCCTTGGTGAGCAGGATCTTGCCGGTCGCCTTCCCGCCCGTCACGTCCTTCATCGAGAAGGTCAGCGGCGGCGTTGCGGGGGCGCTCGCGGAGGCGGAGGCCGGCGCCGAAAGCGACGGTGACGGGCTCGCCGCCGGCGGCTGTTCGCTGCTGCCGCAAGCCGCGAGGAGCGCGGCGGTGGCCACCATCGCGGTCACCGTCCGCCTCACCTGCCGGTCCTCGATCGATCACCGTTCACGGGCTACCCGCGAAGGTTACTGGACGGGTAGTCGCCTCCGGGCCGATTTAGGCGTGCTTCAGGCCGGGCGAGCCGCGGCGCCTCCAGACGAGGTAGCCGATGCCGAGCAGGATCACGATGGGACCGATCGCGCCGAGCCCGCTGACGATGTAGTTCACCGTCGTCACGAAGTTGTGAGCGGCGTCGCTCAGGGCCGTCGCGAAGCCCCAGCTGTCGCGCGACTGCGCCTGCGCCGGCGCGCCCGCCTCGACGATGTTCACCGAGATCGTGCTGAAGGCGGTGTTGTGGTCCAGGTACTGGATCTGGCCCTTCAGCTCCTCGACCTGCTGCGTGATCTGGCCGAGCTGGGTCTGGATGGCGATGATGTCGGAGATCGACTGTGCGCGCTTCAACAGCACCAGCATCGCGTCGCGCTGCGCCTCCTCGTTGGCAAGCCGCGCTTGCAGGTCGACATACTGCGCGCTCACGTCCTGACCGCTGATGTGCTCGTTCTGCACGGTGCCGAACTTCGACAGCTGGTCGATCGTGTCGTCGAACTTCGTCGACGGGACCATGAACGTGATCACGCCGCTGCGGATCCGCTGGTCGACCTCGGGGTTGGCCTGGGCCTCGGTGCCCGAGATGAAGCCCTGCTCGAGCTCCACCAGCGCGCGCACCGCCGCGAGCTTGGAATCGAACGAACCGGAGGCGACCGTCAGCGCGAGTGACGCCTGCTTGATGACCAGCGGCCCCTGGACGGGGATTGGCTGCTGCTGCGGGCCGTAGTCCTGGCCGGGCGCGCCGGCCGTGCCCTTGCCTGTGTTCGGCGCGGGCGCCTGGGCGATGCCGCTGCCGGCGGTCGAGTGCGCCGCGGACGATTCACCGCAGGCTGCTGCGGCGACCAGGATCGCGATGACGGCCAGGAGCTTTTTCATGTGGGCCTCCGGTGGATTTGCTGCCACACGAAACGACGGTCGCCTGCGTACGTAACATTCGCTCGCCGTGCTCCAGGTCAGGAACCTCGCCATCGACGTCGTCGCGAAGCGCGTTCTGAGCGACGCGTCCTTCACCGTCGCCGCGGGCGACAAGGTCGGCCTGGTCGGCCGCAACGGCGCCGGGAAGACGAGCCTCCTGAAGGTTCTCGCCGGCGAGGACGACCCGGCGGCCGGCCTCGTCCTGCGCCGCGGCACGCTCGGCTACGTGCCGCAGAACCCCCGGCCGCGCGCGCAGGCGTCGCAGACCGCGCTCGCCCACATCCTGTCGGGTCGCGGGCTCGACCGCGCCGCCGCCCGTCTCGAGGAGCTGCACGCCGTGCTCGAGCGCGACCCCTCGCTGGCCAACGTGCAGCAGTTCTCGGACGCCGAGGAGCGGTACCGCCTCGACGGCGGCTACTCCGGCGAGTCGGACGCGCGCCGGATCGCGACGGGCCTCGGGCTCCAGCCTGACCGCGTCGACCTTCCGCTGAGCGTCCTCTCCGGCGGCGAGCGCCGCCGCGTGGAGCTCGCGCGCGTCCTCTTCGCGGAGTCGGACCTGCTGCTCCTCGACGAGCCGACCAACCACCTCGACGTCAACGCCAAGACCTGGCTGATGGACTTCATCCGCAACCTGCGCGGCGCGGTCATCGTCGTGAGCCACGACCTGATCCTTCTCGACGAGGCGATCACGCGCGTGCTGCACCTCGACTCCGGACGGCTGCGCGAGTACCGCGGCACCTACTCGCAGTACCAGGCGGCGCGCAAGGCCGAAGAAGTGCGCATGACCTCGCTCGCGCAGCGCCAGCAGGCCGAGATCAAGCGCCTCAGCCTGCTGGCCGAGGTGATGCGCCGGCAGACCGCAAAACGAGCGCGGACCGCGCACTCGCTCGACAAGCGCGTCGAACGTATGAAGGCGGTGCAGGTGCACGCGCCGCGGCGCGAACGCAAGGTGAAGATTCGTTTTCCGGACCCGCCGCACAGCGGCCGCGTTTCGCTCACCGTCGAGGGCCTCGCGAAGGGCTACGGCGGCCCGCTGGTGTTTCGCGACGTGAGCTTCAACGTCGAGCGGGGGCAGCGCCTGCTCGTGATGGGGCTCAACGGCGCCGGCAAGACCAGCCTTCTGCGCATCCTCGCCGGCCAGAGCGAGCCGAACGCCGGGAGGTTCCACCTCGGCCATGGCATCTCGCTCGGTTACTACGCGCAGGAGCACGAGGGCATCCGCGCCGGCGTGCCGGTGCTCAACCACATGCGCGAGTACTCCGACGCGGAGGAGCCGATGCTGCGTGCGCTGCTCGGCATGTTCGGGCTGACCGGTGACATCGCGCGCCAGGACGCGGGCACGCTCTCGGGCGGCGAGAAGACCAAGCTCGCGCTCGCGCAGCTCGTGGCCGGACGCCACAACCTGCTGCTGCTCGACGAGCCGACGAACAACCTCGACCCGCCGTCGCGCGTCGGCGTCGCGTCCTCGCTCGCGGAGTGGCCCGGGACGATGGTCGTCGTGAGCCACGACCCGGAGTTCGTGGAGGCGCTGAAGCCCGCGCGCGTCATCTTCATGCCCGAGGGTCGCGTCGACTACTGGGACGAGGAGCTGCTGGACGTCGTCTCGCTCGCCTGACCGGTGGCGGAGAATTGATCGGTGAGCGAGGACGTCGTGATGCCGGACCTGCAGGGCGCTGAGGAGATCGTCATCGGCGCGTGGGTGAAGCAGGAAGGCGATCACGTGACCGAAGGCGAGACGCTCGTCGAGGCGCGGACGGACAAGGTCAACGCCGAGATCCCGTCGCCGGTGACCGGCACGGTCGAGGCGCTGCTCGTGCGCGAAGGCGAGCAGGTGACCGCGGGGCAGCCGATCGCCCGGGTCGCCACCGACTGATGCGCGTCGCGGTCATCGGGTGCGGCGCCATGGGCGCAGCTTCGGCCTGGCGCCTGAAGAAGCGCGGCGCCGACGTTGTGGCGTTCGATCGCTTCTCCCCTCCCCACGACCGCGGCTCGACCCTCGGCGAATCGCGCATCACGCGGACGGCCTACATGGAGGGCGCGTTCTACGTGCCGCTGCTGCGCGAGTCCTTCCCGCTGTGGCGCGAGCTCGAGGCTGAGAGCCGCACACAGCTGCTGACGATCACGGGCCTGCTCACGATCGGGCCGCCCGGGTCGCCCGCGATCAAAGCGACGCTGGCCACCGCTCGCGCGCAGGACCTCGAGACCGAGGTGCTCGACGCGAGCGCGATGCGGAAGCGATTCCCCGGCCACATGCTAGGCGACGACGAGGTCGCGGTCCTGGATCCGCAGGCCGGCTACCTGCTGCCCGAGAAGGCGGTCGAGGAGATGGCGCGGCACGTGGACGTGAGGCGCGACACGCGCGTCACCGGCCTGCACTTCCGCGACGGCGGCGTCGACGTCGCGACCGAGCGCGGGACCGAGGCCTTCGACGCCGCGGTCATCGCGGCCGGCGCCTGGGTGCGCGAGTTCGTCCCCGACCTCGCGGTGTCGATCGAACGCCAGCCGATGGTGTGGCTCTCCCTGCAGTCAGGCGCCGACTGGTTCTCTCCCGAGCGGTTTCCCGTCTGGCTGCGCGAGGGCACGCCCCAGGGCGACGCCTACGGCGTGCCGAGCCTCGACGGTCGCAGCATCAAGGTCGGCCTGCACCACGGCGGCGACCCCACGCAGCCCGACACCGTGAATCGAACGGTCACCGACCGCGACCTCGACCCGATCCGATTCTTCGTCACGAAGTACCTGCGCGGCGTGACGCGGCACGTCGCGCGCAGCGCCGTGTGCATGTACACCAACAGCCGCGACCGCCACTTCATCGTCGACTTCCATCCGCAGTCGTCACGCGCCGTCGTGCTGAGCCCTTGCAGCGGGCACGGCTTCAAGTTCGCGCCGGTGATCGGAGACATCGCCGCGGACCTGGTGCTGGACGGAAAGACCGCGCGCGACATCTCGCGCTTTTCCATCTCGCGCTTCGCGCCGGCTCCGTAGCTTCGTCAACCGATTGGGCCGTCAGGCCTTCTGCGTGGGCCCTCCCACGCCGACCACCGCATCCTCGTCTTCCCCGAGCTTGCGGCCGAGCCACCAGGTGACCGCGAGCAGGATGACGACCCCGATCGCGATCGGGATCACGAAAGGGCTCATGGTGGCGGCCACCTTTTCGTAGTTCTTGCCTAGCTGGAGGCCCGCGTAGGCAAGCCCCAGATTCCAGGGAACGGCGCCTGCCAGGGTGGCGAGCGTGAATCGGACGTAGCCGATCTTCGACAGGCCCGCCGGGAACGAGATGTAAGTCCGCACGATCGGCAGGAGGCGGCCCACGAACACCGCCCACAGGCCGAACCGGGCGAAAAACCGGTGCGCCAGCCGCAGATGACCGCGGCTCAATCCGAGGCGCCGGCCGGCGCGGCTCAGCACCACGCGCTCCCCATACCGCCGCGTCAGGTAGAAAGCGATCAGCGAGCCTGTGAGATTGGCCAGGCTGGAGACGAGGACCACCAGCAAGAAGTTGAGCCTGCCCTGCGACGCAAGGGCGCCCCCGAGTGGGACCACGATCTCACTCGAGAGGGGCAACCCGGCGCTCTCGCCGGCCATCGTGACGAAGATCGCGATTAGCCCCCAGGTCCCGACGAGATTGATCAGGGACTGCGTCAACCCGAGACGCTTCCTGCTGCGGCCGCCACCTCGGCGATCAGCTCCGCGACTTTGTCGGACCGCTCGATGACAGGACCATGTCCCGCGCCCTCGAGCACGACCTCGCGGACGTCGCCGCCCGATGACGCCTTGTAGCGATCGAGCACCTTGCGGATCTGCTGCAGCATCGGCTGCGGCGGGCACGCCTCCTCACCCGGCCAGCCGGGCACCGCGCCGAGCTTGCCGAGGTAGGCGAGGTCGAAGAAGGACGTGTCGCTGATGACCTGGTCCTCGTCGCCGCGCACCCAGACGACCGGGAACGCGTGCTTGATGGTGCCGAAGTCGCTCGTGTCGCAGTACTTCGGCGCGAAGGCGTTGTTGACGCCCTTCTTCCCCGGACCCATGCCGGGCCAGCTCTGCGCCGCGGCCGAATCGCCGGGATACCAGTCGTCACCCACCTTCGTGAGCAGGACCTCGTCGAGCAGCTCGTCCTCGTCGGGCGCCTTGTACTTCGGCGACCAGAAGAAGCTGGACATCGTCACCCGCACCGACGAGGTCGGGTCGTCCGCCGACTTGTCACCGGCCTTCATGCGGCGCAGGAACTCGGGGTTGACGGCGCCGCCGCCGCTGCCGGCGAAATCGTCGGTGGTCGGAGTGCCGTCGGCGTCGCGCGTCGCGCCGAACCCGAACGGCGACATCGGGGCGACCAGGGTCACGCTTGCGATGTCCTCGGGGTGCCTGACCGCGTAGCGCATCGCGATGCCGCCGCCCATCGACCACCCGCCGACGTGGATCCTGCGTCCCTTCCAGCCGATCGCGTCGACAAGGGACTCCACGTCCTCGGTCCAGTCGTCGAGCCCACGCGTGGCGTCCACCGGCTTGGCCTCCGTGCGACCGAAGCCACGCAGGTCGGGCGCGACGACGCTGAAGCGGTCAGGCAGCTTCTCCGCGACGTCCTTCCAGAAGCGGCCGGTGACCAGGTTGCCGTGGATCAGGAGGAGCGGGACTCCGTCCTCGGGTCCGCTCTTCCAGACGCTCGTGCGAAGCCGGGCGGTGTCGATGTCGACTCGCTGCATGGCCATGGTCTCCCCGTGTGGTAGCTGCGTACTACGACCAGCGGAGGGTACAACGTACCCGGAGATGGACATCGAGGACCGCTTTGAGGCCGCCGAGCTGGACCGGCGTCTGTGGCTCCCGTACTACCTGCCGCAGTGGAGCTCCCGTCAGGCCGCGAGCGCTCGGTACTCGGTGGATGGTGGGGCGCTCCGGCTGCGCATCGAGGAGGGGCAGGCGGAGTGGTGCCCCGAGTTTGACCCTGGCGTGCGCGTCTCGTCGGTCCAGACCGGAGTGCTTTCGGGTCCTCCGGGCAGCACCATCGGACAGCACCAATTTCGTACGGGCCTGGCCGTTCGCGAGGAGCAACGGGCGACCGCGCTGTTCCTGGCGCTGCACGGCCGCGTCGAGATACGGGCGCGCGTGACGGCGGACCCGAATTGCATGGCGGCGCTCTGGATGATCGGGTACGAGGATGAGCCGCAACGCTCCGCGGAGATATGCGTCATGGAGATCTTCGGCCGCGATGTGTTCTCCGATCACACTCTGGTCGGCATGGGCATCCATCCATTTCGGGATCCCGACCTGAACGATGACTTCACACGCGAACGTGTCGCGATCGACGCCCGCGAGACACACACCTACGGCATCCAATGGACAGAAAACGCCATCGCGTACCTCGTCGACGGCCGCGTGATCCGGGACAGCCGGCAGTCGCCTGGGTACCCGATGCAGGTGATGCTCGGCATCTACCAGTTCGGAAACCCGCAACCCACCGGCTCTTATCCGAAGGAGTTCGTGATCGAACGCTTCCGCGCCTCTGGACTCCGTTCCTGAGCTGACGCAGACTGCGCGTCGCAGTGCAGGCACCACCAGGTCCCGCCGGGCCGCAGCTGTCGCCGGACGGGCTGTACTGGTGGGACGGCCACCGGTGGGTCCCGCTCGTCCCTTCCGCGCAGGCGTACCCCGCGCCGGCGCCCTATCGCCTGCCGCCACCCTCGCCTGGACTGCGGACCTTCCTCCTCGTGGTGCTCGCGATCGCTGACCTGGTGACTTTGGCCTTCGCGCTGATCGCGTCGGTTCAGTTCGTTTCCTACAGCGGGATAACGGGTCCATACGACGGGACGCCGCCCGAGCTGTTCGACTACGAGCTCATCGGCTACTTCTGGCTCGCCGCGGGCGCGACCCTCGCGGCCACGGTTGGCGTCGTGCGGCGCGGCGGGACCGTCGCGCGCGTGGTCACGATCGTGGCCGGCGTGATCCTCAGCGCCAGCTGTGTCGGCTCCGTCCTCGGTATTCCGATGCTCGTGGCCGCGATCCGCGCGCCGATGTCGACGCGTTCCTCTTGAGATGAAGAAGGAGGAGCGCGACTACCGCAGCCTCGAGCGCGAGCGGATGCTGTCGATCTTCGCGCCGCTCGATGAGCACGAGCCGCCGCAGCACGACGACGAAGCCCGCGTGATCATCAGCGGGCGCGGCGCGTGGATGATCGCGCCGAAGCGGCGCCGGCGGAGGCCCTAGGCGGGCTCGAGCACCACGACGGCCGTCTCGCCCGGCCGGCCGGCGGCGTAGGCGTCGAGCTTGGCGTCGAACCCGCGCCACCGCGCCCACAGCCGCTCGCGGTCATCGCCTTCGGCGGCACGAGCGCGCACGGCGCGCTGCCCGTCCACGAGGTCGACCGCGACGTCCGGGCGAGCCTTGAGGTTCAGCCACCACGCCGGTTCGGGCTCGCCCCACCCGTTCATGGCCATCGTGACGAGGTTCGGGCCGTCCTCGAAGTAGGCGAGCATCGCAATGCGCTCGGTGTTGGTTCGGCGCCCGATGGAGTGCAGGCGCATCAGGCCGTACTGGTTCGCGCTCGGCTTGCGCAGGCCACGGTGGCCACCGCTCCAGCGATAGATCGCGCGGTGGATGGCCCAGGCCGCGCGGATGATCCACCGCGGCGGGAGCAATGGCCTGCGTTCTGCGCTTTTCACCACGGGTCAAGGTAGCCCGCGGCAACTCCTTCTGCCTTCCTGTTGCGAAAGAGCCACACGAGCGGCACCATGCCGCGGGCTTCGACGAGCGATCGCTCTGGATCGTCATATCGCCACGTCGAACCCAGTCGAACGCCGAAGATTCGAAGGTCGTACCGGCGGATCGGCCGGCGCATCTCGGACATGAGCCAGTCCAGGGCTGCGTGGCGTGAGTCGCGATCATGCCCGGTGACCTGGAATTCGGGATGCGGCGGGTGGAAATCCCACGCGTAGTGCGCGTCCTGCCATGCGCCGACGATCACCGGAGCGCCGCCGAGCTCACCCATGAAGATCTGGAAGCTCGTGTGAAGGCTCCCGCGCTCCCTCGGTCTGATCTGTTGGTGGCGATCCAGCGGGACCGCCAGGATGAGGCCGCCGAACATCAGCGCCCAGGTGTTCCGCGCTCGGGGCGGTCTCAACGCTGCGAAACGCTCACGCGCTTCGTTGATCAGCGCCTGCTGTTCGACGGTCGGCTGACCTTCGCCGCTCGGGACGAGCGGGAACCAGCTCTCCGGGGCAACCTCGTTCGGTTCGTTCAATGTGCCGTCAGTTGGCGTGGGCCCGGGTGGCCTCGATCCACCGACCAGCCGATTATGAGTCGGCCGCTCTAACCAACTGAGCTACGGGCCCGCTGCCGGCGAGCGACCATCCTAGCCAGAGCGAGCGCGCCGAGCGTCACCACCACCGCGACTCCGATGGCCGCGACGTCGCCCCAGAACCACAGCGCCGCGCCGGAGACGGTCGCCACCACCGCGAGCCACAAGCCCGACGTCGAGAGGAGCCACTGCATGTGCTCCTCGGCGGGGTCGTCGGGGGGCATCCCGGCGCGCATCCGCGCCTGGGACACAGCGAAAGCACCGTCCTGGTTGCCGGGCGAGATTCCGTACACCGCTGCTTGTCGCCAATGTACGCGGAAAGCGTTTTGGTATTCATGGCTGCACTTGGATTACTGATCCTCCGGCTCGTTGTCGGCCTCACGATGGCGGCCCACGGCGCGCAGAAGGCATTCGGCTGGTTCGGCGGACCCGGGATCACCGGTTGGACCGGCGTGGTCGAGAAGATGCGCATCCGTCCCGCGTTCCCGTGGGCGTGGATCTCGGCGCTCACCGAGCTGGGCGGCGGCTTGCTGCTGGCGCTCGGGCTCCTCACGCCGCTCGCCGCGGCCGCGATCACGGACTCGATGCTCGTCGCGATCGCGCTCGTGCACTGGCCGAACGGGTTCTGGAACACGAACCGGGGCTACGAGTTCAACGTCGTGATCGTCGCGTCGGTCGTGGCCCTCGCCCTCACGGGCCCGGGCGCTTACTCGCTCGACGCGCTGCTGCGCCTCCGCCTTCCCGAGCCGGCGACGCTGCTCGTCGTCGCGCTTGCGACCCTGGCCGGCTTCGGGGCCACGCTTGCTTCGCGCCGCATCGGACGGCCCGCGGCCCGGCGAGAGGTCGCCTAGATAAGAAGAAGAGCGCCCCGCAGGGCGCTCTTCTCGCCAGCGCTTACTTCTGGGCGCCCGCGCCCACCGGCGTCTTCTCGGACTTCTCGGACTTGCCGCTGACCTGGATCTTGATCGGCTTCGCCACGGCGGCCTTCGGAATCTCGACGGTCAGGATCCCGCTGTCGAAGCTCGCCTTGATCTCCTCGGCGCGGATCTCGGACGGAAGCTGGACGGTCCGCGCGAAGTTGCCGACGCGCAGCTCGCGGCGCAGGTACTTCCCGTTCTGGGACGTCGACTCCTCGCGGTTGCGCGCGATGATGTTGAGCATCCCGTCGTGGAACGTGACCTCGACGTCCTCGGGCTTGAAGCCGGGGACCGCCGCCTTCACCTCGTACGCGTTGCCGGCGTCGACGATGTCCAGCGGCAGGTACCACGTCGCGGACTGGCTGCCTGCCTGGTCCGAGTCCATGGTGTTTCCCCCGAAGAAATCACCGAAAAGACGGTCCATGGCGGTGTGCAGGCTGGCCAGCTCACCGACCGGGGTCCAACGATTGATCGCCATCTTGCATACCCTCCTTCTCGTGCCCCCTTTGGGGGACGGAAATTACTGATCAGGTGTGCAATTACCCGGACGGCGCGGGGCCTAAACAGGGTGGGACCGCGGGCCTGCGAAGCCCGCGATCCCGCTCGAATTTCGACCCGTTTAGCGGCCTGACTTGAGCTCGTCGACGAGCTCCTGGAGGCGCTCCATCGACTCGTCGGCGCCGCTCTTCATGCCCGACGCGACCATCCCGTCGCGGTCCATCACGGACTGGAAGACCATCTGGGCGTTGATGCGCGTCTTGTTGCCGAGCGCCTCGAACGTGGCGGTCTGGAGCGCGACGTGACCCGGCACGCCAAGGAACTCAAACGTCTGGCAGATCCGCTCGGGCGCGACCACCTCGTGGTTGACTCCCCGGAACCCGAACTCGCTGCCGTCGGAGTCGACCTGCACGACGTGCCACTCGCCGCCGGTCCGCGAGTCGTACTTCAGGATCTTGTTCTTCAGCCGGCGGGGGCCCCACCAGCGGGCGAACAGCTTGGGGTCGGTGTAGGCCCTGAACACCAGGTCGCGCGGCGCGTCGATCACCGTCGTGGCGGTGAGGACCTGGCTGCCGGGTTCGATGACGTACTCCGTCTCAGGCATCGTGGTCTCCTTCGTGCTCATCAGTTTCCTTCTCCTGTTCCATCAATTCCTGCAGAACTTCGTCGAGGCGCTGGAAGCTCTCGTCCCAGAACCTGCGGTACTCCCCCACCCAGTCGGACGCCTCCTTCAGGCGGGCCGGCTCGAGCCGGCATGGCCGCCACTGGGCGTTGCGGCTCTGCGTCACGAGGCCGGCGCGCTGCAGCACCTTCAGGTGTTTGCTGATGCCGGGGAGGCTGAGGTCGAACGGCTTGGCCAGCTCCGTGACCGACGCCTCGCCCTGGGAAAGACGGGCCAGGATCGCTCGCCGGGTGGGATCGGCGAGGGCTGCAAACGTGACGCTGAGCTTATCTCCGGCTACTTTGCTCATTGGTTAATTAGCTAATTGGAAGAATACCGCGCAACGTTCTGCTTTGTCAAGGCGCGATACTCGACCGCCGTGCCACACGTTTCGTGAGCCGATGAAGCACGCCGCCCTCGCTCTCGTCCTGGTGGCGGTCGTCGCGTGCGGCCCGAGCAGCTCCGGCTCCGCCCATCGCGTCGGCGAGGTGACGCTGTCGGTGACCGGTGGCATCGCCGGCTGGGACCGTGAGCTGGTCATCGACGAGAGCGGAACGGCGCGGCTGACGGTGACCCGCGGCCCCTCCCCGGCGCGCACGTCCTATACCGTGCCGGCGGAAACCCTCCAGCGCCTGCGCGGTGCGCTGGGCGATCCGGCATTCGCGCGGCTAGACGCGGAGTATCCCGCGCCGTCCGGCGCCGCGGACCTCCAGACGTACGTCATCGCCGCCGAGATCGACGGCAATCGCGTCGAGAAGACGACGCACGACGCAGCAGCGGCGCCGCAGGTCCTGCAGGACGTGCTGGCGATCCTGCTGCAGGTTCTCGATGCATTTTCATCCTCGGCGGCGGCCGGTCTGAACGCCGGCTGCAGCTCTGGTTACTCGCCGACCGCTCCCACGGTTCGCGTTGGCGTCGCCGACGACCAGACCCTGCGGACGGTGACGTTGTGCAGCTCGATTTTCGTCCTCCTGGAATCGCCCGCGAACGGTTCGCTGTGGCAGACGCCTACGAGCTCAGATCCAGGCGTGCTGGAGATCGTCCCTCTGCCACTGCCGCACGCGCCGGGCGGAGGCGTGGAGGCGGTGTTTCTTGCGAGGCACGTCGGCGCGGCCCACCTCGACACAGGCAGCGTCGATCCGGCCTGCCCGTCGGGCGCGTTCTGCCCAGCCCTACCGGTGTGGTTTATGACGGTGAACGTCGTCTGATCGAAGGCGTCTGGCCTCCGCCGATGGCCTACCTCTCGCGAGGCTCGAGCTGACGCCCCGCTCGATCACGAACTACGGTGGTGCCTGCGTCGCCGCCAATCGTCAGTCCGTTCTTTCCGTACGTAATCTCGATCGGCCCCTCGCTCGCACCGATTTCAACGTGGAATTGGTCATTCGCCGCGAGGTGCAGCGCAGCACCCTCGGGCTCGAAAAACACCATGCCTCCGACGCCGATCTCGGTCGTAATGAGCAGATTCACGCGGCTCATGCGGTTAACCGTGGCCACCTTATTCAAGGCCGCACGTCCGACGCGATCACAAGCAGTCCGCCGGCCGCAAACATGCCGCCGAGTAGCGATCCCCATATACGCCACCAGCGCGATCTTTCAGACAGGCGCCAGCCGTCGAAGATGGAGCAGTAGCGCGGAATTCGACCACGGCTAGCCTTGTGTCCCACTGCCACGCGCGTCGCGACGCTTCCGACGTTCAGAGTGAAGAAGCTGAGCAGCGCAACGCCGGCTGCAAGAGAGAAGGTTGCGAGCACCAGGTCAGTGGTCACAACGGGATGGTAGGACGCGATCAGGCCGGGCCAATGATCTCCACTTCGTTCCCGTCCGGGTCGTCCACGTAGAAGGTCCGCACGTTCTTCAGCACGGGGTGCACGCCGTGCCGCACCTCGATCCCGGCCTCGATGAACGCCGTCTCGAGCACGCCGTACTCGCGGGCGCCGACGCTGAACGCCAGGTGGTGCAGCGTGCGCTGCTCCTTCTTCTTGTGCGTGGGGAAATAGTCGTCGGGGTACGGGTGCGGGATGAGCACGACCATCTGCGGAATCGCGCCGTCACCTGCGCCGGCGCGGAGGAACTTGTTCGGCATCTGCGGCGGCGAGATCACCTCCAGGCCGAGCCGATCGCGATAGAACTCCAGCGACGCGTCGATGTCCGCCGCCCAAAGCACGATCTCGGCGAGGCCCGCGACCTTCGTCATGCGGCGATCGCCGAGACCATGGCAGCGAGGTTCGCGTCGCGCGCGCCCGGCGGCACCGAGCACCCGGGCGCGATGAAGAGGCCGTAGCCCCCGGTCTCCCCCATCGCCTTTCGCGCCTCTGCCTCAACGGCCGGCGGCTGTCCGTACAGCAAGCTCGCTCGCTGGCCGAGGCCGCCCATCACCGCGCGCCCGCTGATCTTTCGGCCTTCCACGAGCGATGGGTTGCCCTGGTTGTGCACCGACCAGCTCACCACCTGCGTGGGCAGGTCGCGCGATAGCTCGAAGCGCAGGTTCGAGCCGCACAGGTGCAGGACGTTGAACCACGCTTTCGTCGGCAGCCGCTCGAGCACGGCGAGGTCGGTGGGCAGCACGAGGTCGCGGTACTCCTGCTCCGGCAGCGCGTCCTTGCTCGCGTAACCCGAGATCGCGTAGAAGATGCCCGCGGCGCCGGCCTCGACCGACTTCCGGCTGAAGTCTGCGAGCACGTCGGCGATCAGGTCGAGCACCGGGCGGACGTCGTTGCGCTTGCGCAGGTCGCGCAGCACGCGCGACTTCGACTTACCGACCAGGTAGCCCGCGACCGTGAGCGGGCTGAACACCGTCTGGATCACCGGCACGTCGGGCCCGAGCTCGCGCGCCACGATGCCGATCGCCTCGACCTGGTCGTCGAGCGCCTTCGGGTTGACCAGCGAAACCTTCGACCACGATTCGCTGTCCTGCACGGCGGGGCTGATAAGCACGGGACCCTTCAGGCGGTGGCCGCTCGCCTGATACACCGACCCGAACGCCTCCGCGAAACAGCTCGCGCGCGGCTGGAATTTCACGAAATCCCAACCGAACCGGCGCGCCCGCTCCACCGTGACCGCGGCGAGCTGGTCGGGCGACCACTCCTCTTTGTACGTGTGGCCCCATGCGCCGACCGGCGGCCTGTCGGCAACCTTCAGCCCGATCGCAGCCTCGACCCTTTCCCTGCCCGTCATCGCGTCAAGCTTAAGCTGGCTCTGGATGGACATCGAAGCCGCGGCCGCGCGGCTGCGGGCCGCCGCGGAGGCGAAACCACTGAAGCTGCCGGTCAATCGCCGCGTCGACGAATCGCACCACGTCGTCACCGACGACGGCCTGTCGGTCTGGTACACGATCCAGGTCTCGCCGCACAGCCGCATCCAGGAGGCGGTCTTCGAGCGGACCGACCGCATGCCCTCCGACGCCGAATGCAGCGCGTGGCTGCACCTGCTCGTCGTCGGCGCCGACGCCGTGGAGGCGCCCGGGCTTCCGGACTCGATGACGCGTCGATTCGAGGCCTTCGAGCGCGACCCGCAGCGCGAGGCACCACTGGCCTGATGCCGCTCACAAGTCGCGTCGTCGACGAGCTGCGCCGCGCCGTCGGTCGCGACCACGTGATCACCGCGGCGGACGATCTACGCATCTTTGAGCGCGACGGTTCCATCGAGGGCGTCGCGCCCGACGCGGTCGTGCTACCGGCGAACAGCGAAGAGGTGGCCGCGGTGATGAAGATCGCAGCGCGCCACAGCGTGCCGATCGTCCCGCGCGGCGCTGGCACCGGGCTCTCGGGCGGCGCGGTCACGATTCACGGCGGCATCGCGCTGCAGGTGACGCGCATGCGCCGCATCGTCGAGATAGACCCCGTTTCGGAGACCGCGCTGGTCGAGCCCGGCGTCGTCAACAACGAGCTGTCGCTCGCCGCCGCTTCGCAGCGGTTGTTCTACGCGCCGGACCCCTCGAGCCAGAAGGCCTGCACGATCGGCGGCAACGCCGCTGAAAACTCCGGTGGTCCGCACTGCCTCTACTACGGCGTGACCACCAACCACGTGCTGGGCATGGAGGTCGTGTTCGCGGACGGCAGCGTGCACTGGGTCAGCGGCGACTCTCCGGATCGCGTCGGCCTCGACCTCTGCGGCGTGCTCGTCGGATCCGAGGGCACGCTGTGCACCATCACGAAGATCAGGGTCCGGTTGCTGCGCGTGCCGCCCTCGATCGCGACGCTGATGGCCGCCTTCCCGACCATCGAAGCCGCAAGCCAGGCGGTATCCGCCGTGATCGGTAGCGGCATCGTTCCGTCGGCCCTGGAGATGATGGACAGCGTCACGGTCGGCGCGGTCGAGGCGCACTACAAGGCGGGATATCCGACCGACGCGGGCGCCGTGCTCCTCGTCGAGGTCGACGGGATAGCGGAGTCAACGCGCGAGCTCATGGTCTCGATCCGCGAGATCCTCGCGCAGAACCAGGGCTACGCCATGCGCGAGGCGGCGACGCCGGCGGAGCGCGACCTGCTGTGGGCCGGGCGCAAGGGCGCGATCGGAGCGCTGGGCAGGATCCGGCCGAACTACTACCTGCACGACGGCGTGGTGCCGCGCTCACGTCTGCCGCAGATTCTCTCCGCCGTCGGCGAGATCGGTGAGCATTACAGGCTGCCCGTCGCGAACGTGTTCCACGCCGGCGACGGCAACCTCCACCCGAACCTGCTGTTCGACATGCGCGACAAGGGCGTGCTCGACCAGGTCGAGTCGGCCGGCGAGGAGATGCTCCGCGCGGTCGTGGAGATGGGCGGCACGCTTTCCGGCGAGCACGGGATCGGGCTCGAGAAGAACGCGTTCATGCCGTGGATCTACAGCGAGGCGGACCTCGACGCGATGAAGCGCGTGAAGACCGCGCTCGATCCGGCCGGTCTTCTGAACCCTGGCAAGGTCTTTCCCGATCCGTCGCGCCCGCGCGCGCGGCTCGCCGGTCGCAGCGGTCTTGCCGTCGAGGCGAGGTGGTGGTAGCGGCGCAGGTCGAGAAGCCGGGGACGCAGGAGGAGCTCGCGCGCGTGCTTCGCGAGGCCGACGCCGCCGGCCACGCCGTCGCCCCCGTCGGCGGCGGCCGCCTGCAGGCGATGGGCGGCGTGGCGGAGCGCAGCGACGTCGAGCTCCACACGACGCGCCTCGATCGGATCGTCGAGTACTCGCCCGCGGACATGGTCGTCACGGTCGAGGCCGGCGTCACGCTCGAGGCACTGCAGGCCGAGCTCGCGAAGCACGACCAGTTCCTCCCGCTCGACCCGTTTGGATCGCCTGGGCACACGATCGGCGGGATCCTCGCCACCGGCTCGAGCGGTCCACTGCGATTGCGTTTCGGAACCGCGCGCGATTTTCTCATCGGCATTCGCGTCGCCCTGCCGGATGGAAGCCTGGCAACGGCCGGCGGCCGCGTCGTCAAGAACGTGAGCGGCTACGACCTGATGAAGCTGCATCACGGCGCGCTCGGAACGCTCGGCGTGGTCGTCGCGGCTTCGTTCAAGGTCTTCCCGAAACCGCTCCACGACGTCACGGTCGAATCGCACGACGGCTGGGACGCCGCCGCGCGCGCGATGTCTCTCCCACTGGCGCCGGCCGCGCTGGAGCTCTTGGCCGACGGACGCGTGGTGGCACGGTTCATCGGCAGTCGCGACGCCGTGAACCGGGTCTCCGCCGACCTCGGCTGGGCCGCGACGCCGGGCGATTTCTGGAGCGCTCACTCGCGCGACCTGCGAATGACGCGCATCGCCGCGCCGCGGGCTCGGCTGAGCGAGGTCCTTGAAGGGCTCTCCGGGTGGGTCGCGTCGCCGGCGGTGGGCGTTGCGTACTGGACCCCGGCGTCGGTCGACGCCGCATCGGTGCGTCCAGTCCGAGCCAAAGCCGAGGCTGCGGGCGGGTCGCTCGTGAGCCTTTCCCTCCCGCCAGAGGTGGTGCGCGAGATCGGCGCCTGGGGCGCGGACCCGCCGACCCTGGACGTGATGCGCCGCATCAAGAACGTCTTCGACCCGAAGCACACGCTGAATCCAGGTAGGTTCGTCGTGTGAGCTTCGACCTGCTCAACGACGACGACCTTGCGACCTGCGTGCACTGCGGGCTCTGCCTCGACGCGTGCCCGACGTTTCGCCAGACCGGCCTCGAGACGGAGTCGCCGCGCGGGCGCATCTACCTGATGACGCAGTGGAAGCGCGGCGGCCTCGAGTTTCGCGAAGAGCAGGTGAGGCATATCGACCTGTGTCTCGGCTGCAGGACCTGCGAGGGCGTCTGCCCGTCGGGCGTGCCGTATGGCCGGATCATCGAGGCGGGCCGCGCAGAGGTGGCACGGCGGCGGCGGCCGTCGCCGAAGCACGCGGTCGCGAAGGCGGCCCTGCGCGAGGTCGTTGCGAAACCGGGACGCCTCAACGCCTTCGGCGCGATGACCCGCGCGGCGCAGTCGGTTGGGCTGACCAACGTGTCGCGGTCAGCGCGGCAGCTGCCAAAGCTCCGAGCGCCCTTCAAGGCGCCGAAGGGCAATGTCGCACCCGCGATCGGCGAGCGCAAGCACCGCGTCGCGTTTCTCGTCGGATGCGTGATGCCGATCCTCTATCCGCAGTCGCACGACGCCGCGGTGAGGCTGCTGCAGCTCGCCGGATGCGAGGTGTGGTTTCCCGAGGGCGTGCGCTGCTGCGGCGCGCTTCACGCGCACAACGGCGACCTCGACGAGGCCGAGCGGCTCCGCGACGCCAACATGGAGGTGTATTCGCGCGGCGACTTCGACGCGCTTGTGGTCGACTCGGCCGGGTGCGGCGCGCACCTGAAGGACTTCTACTCCGCGCTCGAGGGTCGGGTGAAGGACCTGTGCGAATGGCTCGCTGAGGCCGGGCTGCCCGAGCCGAAGCGCGACGTCAGGCTCCGCGTGAGCTACCAGGACGCGTGCCATCTCGCGCACGCGCAGAAGATCAAGAAGCAGCCGCGCGATCTCATTCGCGCGATCCCCGGCGTGGAGCTGGTGGAGATGCGACACCCCGACCTTTGCTGCGGCGCCGCCGGGCTGTACAGCACGCTCGAGCCCGACATGTCGCGGCGGATCCTCGACGAGAAGCTCGACGACCTCACGAGCACGGGCGCGGACGTCGTCGCCGTCGCCAATCCCGGGTGCCAGATGCAGCTCGAATCGGGGCTGCGCCGCCGCGGGTCGAAGATGCGCGTCGAGCACGTGTCGGAGCTGCTCGCCGCAGCCTACTGACGGGCCCCGGACCTAGTCCGGGCCTCGCGGCGGCGCCGGACCGAACGTCGTCGTCGGTGCGATCGGAACGATCTCCCCGTCCTCGGTCTTGATGAGCTGCCACCCGCCCTCGTGAACCTTCCAGTGATGGCGCCCGCACAGCAGGACCTGGTTGCCAAGCTCGCCGCCGCCGCCGTGCAGCCAGTGCAGCAGGTGATGCCCGTCGCACCACGACGCCGGCCGCTCGCACCCTGGCCAGCGGCAGTGACCGTCTCGCGCGATGAGCGCCCGCCGCCGCGGCCCCTTGATAACCCGCTCGCTGCGCCCCACGTCGATGACCACCGAGTCCTGCATCAGGACGCGGGTCAGGTTGCAGTCGCAGGCCCAGCGCTCGACTGTCGCCGAGGAGACCGGCAGCGAGAACTCGGTCTCCGCGCCGGGGGCGCCGATGACGCCGATCAGGGTCTCGATCGAGCTCGTCACCTGCATCTGCACCCGCAGCCGGTCGCCCGCGGTCGCGAGCTCGACCAGCCCATCGGCCCAGCGCTGCTCCAGGTCCCGATCGTCGTGGGCGCCCGACGGGCGGGCCAGCGGCTCGAGCGCCGTCCGGACCGCCGCGCCGCCGACGGGGTCGAGCACGCCCGAGATCAATAGGCAGCCGTCCTCGGCGGTGTTGAGGCGCAGCCTCCGGTCCTCCACGAGCTGCGCCTGCTCCTGCGCATAGCGCGCCGGATCGACCGCGTGCCGGTAGTGCAGCGACTTGTAATAGAACTTTCCGGGCGAGTGCTCACGCGCGAGCTTGAGCAGCCGGGCTTCGTCGAATGCGCTGCCAGTCGCCTTGGCCGTCCGCGCCATCACGGCGACGTGCGCGAAGCCGATCTCTCCCCGCTCCATCGCGGCGGCGGTCTCGCCCAGTTGGGCGAGCGTCTCTCCGACCGCGAGCGCGTTGCCCGCGTCGGTCGACGTCATCCGGCAGTTGATGCGGATCCAGTCGAGGGCGGTGTTGTAGCCCTCGTCGTCCCAGTGGTCGGTCCGCTTGTATGCGGCGGCCACCAGCGCGAAGCGAAGCTGGAGCCGGTCCATCTGCTGCCGCAGGCCGACCATCTCGAGAGCAAGCGCGGCGCCGTCGGCCGCCGTCTGTTCGATCACGAAGAAAAGCCTACGAACGAGTGTTCGAAAAGGGAACCCAGCCTGTTAAGACCGAGAAACCGAGCTAGGAACCGCCCTTCTGCAGCTGGCTGATCCGCTTCAACCGCGGCATCGTCGGCAGCGTCGCGGTGGCGGTGATGTCCACCTCCACCCGAGCGATCGCAAGCGTCACGTTGTCCGGCGCGCCGAGGTCGCGGCACCGCTCGATCACCCGCTTCGCGCCCTTCTCGAGGTCGCCGTCCTTCAGGAGCAGCTCGCGCATCTCCTCGACGGTCACGCCCGCCGTTTCCACGCCGTCGCTGCACAACACGATCGTGTCGCCGGCCTCGACCTTGATCTTGTCGGTGTACGGCTGGATCGCGTCCCACACGCCGATGGCGCGCGTGAGCCGGTGCTTCAACGGGTGGTCGGCCGCCTGCTCCGGCGTGATCACGCCCAGGCGCACCTGCTCCGCGGGCCACGAGTGGTCCTGCGAGATGAGCTTCGTGGTGCCATCCCGAAAGAGATACGCGGGGCTGTCGCCGACGTTGATCAGCCCGAGCTCGCTGCCGCGGATCGCGACGACGACCAGCGTGCTGCCCATCCCCGCCCACTCCGGGTTCTTTCGCGACGCGTCGTAGACCGCCGCGTTCGCCTGCTTGCACGCGCGCTTCAACCGGTTGAGGTCGGCGCCCTCGTCGCCATCCTCGGCGAGGCTCGCCGAGAACGTCTTGACCGCCATCGAGCTGGCCGTCTGGCCGGCGGCGTGGCCGCCCATGCCGTCGCAGACGATCATCAGCGAGTCGAGGCCCGCCTTGTTCCGCCAGACGACGACCGAGTCCTCGTTCTCTTCGCGCTCGAGTCCGGGGTCGGTCGCCGATGCGGTCCTCACCCGCATGCGGTCACGCCTCGACGATCACGAAGCTGACCGCGTTCTGGCCGATCGTGATGCGGTCGCCGTGGTTCAGCTCCTTCTCCTGGACCGGCTCGCCGTTGACGAGCGTTCCGTTGGTGCTGCCGAGATCCACGATCCAGAACTGCTGTCCCCGGCGCTCGACCCTGGCGTGGTGCCCGCTGGTCGCGGGGTCGCGCAGGACCATGTCGTTGTCCGGTGAGCGGCCGACGCGCATCGCGCCCTCGCCGCTGCGGTGGTTGTTGCCGGCGTCAGGACCGGAATCGACCGTCAGCTGCGCGTGCGGCCCCGCGTCCTGCATGGCGCGGAGGACGGGCTGCGTCTCCGCCCCGCTCGCCGCGGCCGCAGGCGCCGGCGGCTGCCAGGCCGGGATGAGGGTCGTCGAATCGTGCGGCGCAGCGACGAGCGTCCGCTCCGCGGCGGAGACTGCGGGCGCCGCCGGGGGCGCGGGCGGAGGAGGAGGCGGAGGTGGCGGCGCAACCGGCGCCGGAGGCGCCGCGGGCGCGCTCCACGGAGCGGCGGCGGCCGGCGCAGCGGGTTCGACCGCCGGCGCGGCCGTGCCCCAGCCGCCGGCGGCGGGAGCGGGTTCGGATGCAGGCGCTTCCCAGGCCGGTGCCGGCGCAGCCGGCGCTTCAGCGGCGCCCCAGCCGGAGGCTGCAGGCGCTGCGGCTGCCGGGGCCGGCGCCTCCCACGACGGCGCGGTCGCGGCCTGAGGCGCGGCGGGAGGTTCCCAGGACGGCGCCGGGGGCGCCGATTGGGGCGCGGGCGCAGAGTCCCACGGGGACGCGGGAGGAGCCGCGGTCGGCGCGGCCGGAGCAGCGGCGGCCCCCCAGCCGGGGGCGGGCGCGGCTTCCCACGAAGGCGCGGGCGGCGCGGCCGGCGGTGCCGGGGCGGCTGCAGGAGGGCCCCAGGCCGGGGCCGCAGCAGCGGCGGGCGCGGGGGGAGGTGGCGGCGGTGGTGCGGCGGCCGGAGGCGCGGGCGGCGCGGGAGGCGCGGGAGGCGCGGCGGGTGCGGCGGCGGCCGGAGCGCCCCACGCCGGGGCCGGTGCGGCGGCGGGGGGAGCGGGTGGTGCGCCCGGAGCGCCCCACGCGGGCGCGGGGGCCTGCGGCGCCGCGGAACCCGGTGCGGCGGGGGCCGCCGGAGCGGCCGATGCGCCCCAACCCGGTGTCGAGCCGGCCTGGGTGATCCGGGTCGACTGCGCGCCCCACGAGGGCGCCGGCGCGGCCGATCCCCACGTGCCCTGCGCGGCCGGCGCCGCGGGCGCCGCGGGCTGGTCCCAGCTCGGACTCGGCGCGGGAGGCGCGGCCGGCGCCGCGGCGGCGGCAGGCTGCGGCGGAGGCGCCACGACGGTGGACGAAACGGGCGCAACACGAGTGGCCGAGGGCGGCGGGGCCCACGTCTGGACGGCCGGTCCCGGCACCGCCGCGTCGGCGGTCGTGGCCGCGGCAGCCGCGGCGCCGCGCGACGGAGCGGCGGGCCGCACCGCGTTCTTCGGGGTCTTCGCCTTCACGCGGCGGCGCCGAACGAACAGGTACATGACGCCGGCGACGAGTGCGACGACGGCGAGGATTATTTCGGCGTATTCGATCGGCATCCGGTGGAGCGCCTCCCTATTGGCGGATTGGTGATCCGTTCAGTGCCGAAAGTATGCCATTGAGGTTCGCAGGCAGAGCCTCCATTGGCTAAGCGTCCGAGACGGTTCCCTCGATCAAAACCCGCCCGGACCCGATGCCCGGCACGGTGACGTCCGCCTCGAGGTTGTGCAGGCCGGGAGCGAGCGGCTCGCCGGTCACGACGTAGACGGGGATCCGGCGGCTCAGCGGAAGGTCAAGCCTTCGCGGCAGCGGCGCGCGACCCGAGTGCGCATCGACGTGGACGTCGTGGCGCGTCAGGGTGCGGCCGTCGAGGCGAAGACCCGTCAGCGCGGTCAGCACCGCGGGACGCGTGCGGTTCTCCAGCACGAAGCTCAACCCGTCGCGATCGGCGCGCAGCGAATGCAGGTCGGCCAGGCGCTCGGCGAGGTAGAGCGGCAGGTCGGGGCGCAGCCTCGGGATCGGCGGGCTGGCCGCCGCGGTGAATCGGAACTCCGTCCTGTCGATGACATCGCCCGCGATCGAAAGCGTCGCCTCGAGCCTGTAGTCGCCTTCGGCGGTCAGGTCGGCGGTCACGGTGGCGGCGTGCACGGCCGGCTCGAGCACCGTCGGCACCTCGCACTGCTGCGAGCCCGAGAAAGACTTGCGCTGCGTCGCGTCGCGCAACCGGTCGACGCCGCGCAGCGCGACGCCGCGCTCGCGCGTCAGCGTCCAGCGCACGAGCCCGGCGCCCGCGATGTCCGGGTCGTCGTTGACGACGACGAGTCGCACGTTGAAGGGCGTACCCGTCCGCTGCAGCGCGCCGACGGGGCGATCGGGCTCGAGGCTCAGCGGGTCGACGATGATCCGCGTCGCCTTGAACGCCTGCCGAAGCGCAGCGTGCGGTGCGGTCTTGATCCGGCGCGCGTGGTCGAGCACCCCGAAGCCGATGGCCGGGAACGGATCGATCAGGTGGTACGCGAACGCGCCCCAGCACGACTCGAACTTGCGCGTGCGCATGTGCTCGGCGGTCACGCGCAGCAGCCACGCGTGGTACGCATGCGAACGGTCGATGTAGTTCTCGAGGCTCGGATACGCGGACGGCAGGCCGACCCCGCGCTCGGCCCAGTTGACCGGCTGGAACCCCGCGTGGCGCCAGGCCGGCTCGTCGTCGGCCACGGGCCAGCGGCGCGCGAGGTCGTCCCACACGGGCGACTCCGCGTCGGGGAGCGACTGCGCGCCGAACGCGCTCACCATGTGCGGTTCGAGCTCGACCACGTCGCGCCACGACCCCTCCTCCCAGCCGGCGCGCATGCGCACGTCGACCTCGCCGGACGCCGCGAGCGCGGGGCGCGTTGGATCGAACGCCTCGAACGATGCCTTGAGGTCCTGGTCGATGGAGTGGTTCTGGCGCACCACGTTCACGTCGCCCATGTCCGCGTTCGCGGCGAGCCATGGCGGGTCGTCGTGCGCGACCCACACCGCGACCGAAGGATGGTTGCGCAGAAGCTCGACCGTTTCGGCCTGGATGTCCCGTGCGGAGGCCTCGAAGAATTTCGTCTCGTCGCCGCGCGCCTGGTACGCGTATGTGCCGAAGAGCGGCAGCTCCTGCACGAGGAGCATCCCGGCCGCGTCCGCCGCGTTGTAGAAGTCGCGCGGGAGGACGTTGGCGAGGACGCGCAGCGCGTCGACGTTGGAGTCGCGTGCGATCTGCACGTGCGCGTTGAAGTCGGCGACCGTGACGTCGTCCATCTGGTACGGCGCCGCGTAGCACGCGCCCCGGAGAAAGATCGGGCGGCCGTTGACCGACAGCTGCCACCGCCGCGATCCGATGTCCCACTTCAGGTCGCGAAATGCGAAGTCGTCGCTCACGCGCGCCGACTCGAGGCCGCCGACGTGCACCGCCATCTCGACGCGGTACATCGGCTGTTCGCCGAACCGCCACGGCTCCCACCGCTTCGCGCTCGGCAGCGCGAAGCGCACGGTCATGACCTGCTCGGCGCCGCCGCCAAGCCGGAAGTCGCGACGGATGCGGAGCGGCGGCGCGGTGAGGGGCGCGACCGCAGTCACTACGATCTCGACCTCGCCGTCCATCTGGCGGCCGTCGAGGTTGCGCAGGCGGGTTTCCACGTCGAGCCTCCCGTCCCCCGCCTCGAGCGTCGGCTTGAGCCGCATCCAGTCCACGGTCACCGGGCCGACGTACTGCAGCTCGACGGGCCGCCACAGTCCGAGCGGCACCTCCCATCGATACGGGTCGCCGAGGCTCATGTAGGCCGACGCCGGGTACGGCCTGAGGTCGCCGTCGTTGTAGAGGCCCATGATGTGCCGCTTGCGGTCGAGCTCGAGCTCGACCGGCGACTCGCAGCAGATGACGAGCTCGTTGTCGGGCCGCAGGTACGGCGTGAGGTCGAAGCCGAAGGGCGTGAAGTGGCCGTAGTGCGATCCGAGCAGGCGTCCGTTCAGCCACGCGTTCGTCGCAAGGAACGCGCCGCCGATCCGCAGCACGACGCGGCCCGCATGGTCCGGGCGCGCGAACGAGGTGCGATACCAGACCGCCTGGCGGCCGGCGGACGCGCTGAGCTGCTTCGGCACCCCGACCGGCCTCCATCCAGTGCCACGGCCCAGCGGCAGGCGCTCGGCCTCGCCCTCGCCGAGCGACATCCACAGCGCCTCCCAGCCGCTCAGCTCACGGCGGCCGCCCGAGAGCTGCTCGAGCGGCAGCAGGAGGCAATCGCTCAAGCGACCTGCGCTACGTACGCGCCATCCGCGGTGGCGCAGAGGATGACGGGCCGTCCCACCTGGGCCGCGAAGATGCGCTCGCTGCCGCGACGGACCAGCGCGATGATGCTGCCGCCGAAGCCCCCACCCATGATCCGCGCGCCGAGGCAGCCGTAAATCGAGCACGCCTTCTCGACGAGCGCGTCGACCTCCTTCGTCGAGACCTCGAAGTCGTTGCGCAGGCTGAGGTGCGATTCCTTCAGCAGGTCGCCGAGCCTTTCGTAGTTCCCCTCCTCGAGCGCCTGCACGAAGGCGTGGACGCGCTCGATCTCGGACTCGACGTGGCGCTTGCGCTTCGGCTTGCCCTGCTCGGCCTCGCGCCTGCGCTTGTTGTACGGCGTGTGCGCGAGGTTGCGGTGCTGCCCCGAGTCGATGACGGCGATCACGAGGTCCTCGGGAAAGGGAACGGCGCGGTATTCGAGTGTCGAGCAGTCGAGGAGAAGCGCGTGGCCGCGCTGGCCGAGCGCGCACGCGAACTGGTCCATCACGCCGACCTGCACCCCGGTCGCCTTCTGCTCCGCGCGCTGGCACGCGAGCGCCGCGTCCTTCCCGCTGATCTCGGGCGCGATGCCGGACGCGACGGCGACGAGCAGCGCCGCGGACGAGCTGAGGCCGACGCCGGGCGGCACGTCGGACGCGACGTTGACGATCTGCGGCGGCGCGCCGAGCTCCTCGCCGATCGCCTTCACGTAGTCGACTCCGCCGCCGATCTCGCTGTGGACCGACCACTTGTTGTGGGGCACGCCGCGCACGTCCGTGAAGCGGTCGATCGCGGCCGGCAGCACGACTCCGCCGAGGTAGTCGACGTGCTCGCCGATCAGGTTCACGCGCCCCGGCGCGCGCCCGTGCCAGCCGCCCGGGATGACCCTACTTGCCACGCAACTCCGCGGCGGTGTCCTCGGCCCGCGCGTCGAGGATGAACGCCCCGGCGCCGAGCTCCGAGCCCGCCAGGAACTTCAGCTTGTCCCTGCTCCGGTTCGGCGGATAGAACTCGATGTGGAAGTGGTGATGCCGCGCCGCGCGTCCCGGCGGGCGCTGGTGCATCGCCATGACGTAGGGCAGCGGCATCTCGAACAGCCGGTCGTACTTCTGGAGCATCGCCTTCATGATTCTGGCGAGTGACTCCTCGTCCTCGCCGTCGAGGTCGAGCAGGCCGCCGCGGTGCTGCACCGGCGCGATGTGGACCTCATACGGCCAGCGCGCGAAGGGCGGCACGAAGGCGATCCAGCGGTCGTTGCGCGTGACGGTCCTCACGCCAGACGCCTCGGCTTCGATGACGTCGCAGTAAAGGCAGCGGCCGGTCTTGCGCATGTGGCGCGACTCGGCCGCGAGCTCGCGCTCGAGGACCGGCGGCACGAACGGGTACGCGTAGATCTGGCCGTGCGGGTGGCTCAGGGTCACGCCGATCGCCTCGCCTCGGTTCTCGAAGATGTAGACGTAGCGCACGTTCGGCAGTCGAGAGAGCTCCTCGGTGCGATCGCGCCACACGGTGATCAGGTCCTGGATGTGCTCGACGCTCTGCTCGCCCAGCGAGGAATCGTGGTCGGGCGTGTAGCAGACGACCTCGCAGCGGCCCTGCTCACCCGTATACGACGGATAGCGGTTCTCGAACACCGCGATGTAGTAGTCGGGATCGGGGATCTCGGTCAGCGGATGGCCGGGCCGAGTCGGGCACAGCGGACAGTGCGACGCGGGCGGGTGGTACGTGCGGTCCTGCCGCCACGGGGCGACGGTCACCCACTCCTCGAGCAGCGGATGCCACCGCAGCTGCGAGCTGGCTCGACCAGGTTGGGACTTACTGATTGCACTCATGAGGGCTTGTAGTAGATGAGGTAGCGACCGTCCGGCTTCGGCGCGACACGCTTCTCGAGCTTGCGCGAGCGGCCGATCCGCTTCTTCCTCGGCCTGGATGGTGCCGCACGGGGTTCCACCCGCGCGGCCGAGCTACTCAAGCGCGCGTCTCACAGCGTCCGCAGCCGTCGCCACCGATTCGAGCCCGCTGACCGGCCAGCTGTCGAGCGTGATCACGGGCCGCCCCAGGCGCTTCGCGAGCGCGATCTCGCTGAGCGTCCCCCACCCGCCGCCGATCGCGATCACGGCCTGCGCCGCTGTGACGATCAGCGCGTTGCGCATCTGGCCGAGGCCGGTGGGCAGCGCGATGGTGAGGTGCGGGTTCGCGCCGGCGCGGTGCGCGTCGGGCAGAAGGCCGACCACGATGCCGCCGGCCGAGGCCGCGCCCTCGCTCGCGGCACCCGATACTCCGCCGAGCCCGCCGTTGATCACGATCGCGCCCGCCTCGGCCAGCAGCCGCCCGACCTCCTTCGCGGCGCCGAGCTGCGACGGTGTCGCCTCGGACGCGCCGCAAACGGCGACGTAGCGGCGTGGCATCGGGGTCACATAGTAGGGGCATCCGGTACTGGTAAAATCCCGACTCGAAGTTCACTGCCCGTGGGGCAAAGGAGGTGAGGCGAGTCTTGGATAAACCGAGTCGTGGTGCCAGCCGCCTCGTTTGCCAGCCGGGAGCTCGGGAGGACGGGACCTTCTAAGGCTTCCAGTTACCAGACCGGCTCCTGGAGTCGGAGGCGGTAGCACTGCGAACGACGACGAGAGGGTCGGGGTCTCCCCGGCCCTCTTTTTTGTCTCGCTACGATTTCGGCGTGCGGGATTTCTCCGAGCAGCTCAACTCGTTACCCGAGGGCTGGCTCGAGGCGATGGCGGTGACCATCACGCTCGCGACCGCCGACGAGGTGCGCGCCGAGCTCACCGTGGGGCCGCAGCACCTGCAGGGTTACGGCATCGTGCACGGCGGCGTGCACTGCGGGCTCATCGAATCCCTCGCGTCGATCGGCGCCGCGCTCTATGCGCTGCCGCGCAAGCAGTCGGTCGTCGGGCTCGAGAACAACACCAGCTTCATCCGCGCCGTCCGCTCGGGCGCGCGGCTGCACGCGGTTTCGACGCCCGTGACGCGAGGTCGCAAGTCGCAGGTCTGGGAGGCAAAGGTCCTCGACGAGGACGAGAAGGTCGTGGCGCTCGGTCGCGTGCGCCTACTGTGCCTCGAGCAGGAGGAGGTGCTGGCCGGCGAGCGGGTCACAGGGCCGCTGCACCCGGGCTAGGAGTCGAGTAGTTCGTCCCCACCCTCGATCCGTCCCCGCGAGCGGGGAGGGCTGTTACGAACCCGTTACGTAGTTGAAGATGATCTCGTCGATCAGCTTCTCCACGGGCGCGAGGTCGTCCGTGTAAACCTGGCCGTGGTACGGCGACACAGTGATGACGCCTGACCCCTCCATCAGCTGCGCGGTGTCCTCCGCCAGCGGCGACCGCACGAGCTGGAGGTTGTGCTCGATGTCGCCGAGGCTCGCCGGCGCAGTCGTGCCGAACACCAGCGTGTTGTCGTAGCCAGGGACGTCCATCAGGTACACGTTGGTGTAGACGGCGGCCATCGTGCTCGCGATCGCGGCCACGAGGCGGTAGTCGGTCGGCGTGCGGCCGACGTTGACCGCGGCGACGCCGCCCGGGGTCAGGTGGTCGCGCACCTGCGCGAAGAACTCCTTCGTCGTGAGGTGGAACGGGATGTAGGGCTGGCGGTAGGCGTCGAGGACCACGACGTCGTAGCGCGACGCCTGCGTGTCGAGCCAGTAACGAGCGTCGGAGATGACCTCGTGCGCGTGCGCGTCCTGCGAGTGGAAGTAGCGGTGGCCGAGGTCGACGATCTCGGGGTCGATCTCGACGCCGGTGATGTCGACGGAGCTTCCGTACGCGAGCCGGTACTGCCGGGCCGTGGTGCCGCCCGCGTAACCGAGGATCGCGAGCGAGTGCGGCGTCGCCTCGGTGGCTTGGGCAGGCCGGAAGGAGTTCGCGAGCAGCAGGTAGTCCCAGTAGCCGTGGGTGAGCTCGCTCGTCGGGTCGTAGATCGAGTGGATGGCGAGACCCTCGTTGAGGATGAGCTCTGTCGTGTTCCCCACCTTCACGACCTGGATGTAGTTGTAGGCGCTCTCTTTCTCGGTGATGAGCGTGCCCGCGGCCGGCGGCTTGATGCCCGACGGCAGCAGCACCCACGCGAGGATCACGACGAGCGCGAACACCGCGTACAGGCGGCGCCGCGGCCAGAGTCCCGCGATCGAGATGGCGACGAGGATGAGCGCGAACCCCTCCAGCGTCGGCCGCGTGCCGTACGTCGGGATGAACCAGAACACCGGTAGGAAGGTGCCGAGGATGCTGCCGGCGGTCGACAGCGCGTACACGAGACCGGCGGTGTTGCCGCCGGTCGCCACGTCGCGCAGCAGCAGGCGGATGGCGAAGGGGCTCACGCAGCCGAGCAGGACGACCGGCGCCGCGAACATCACGAGCACCGCGAGCAGCGTGCCCGCGACCAGGCCGACGCTCAGCTGCGCGAAGCCCTGCTGCGAGGCGAGCAGGATCGGGTAGCTGACGAGCGGGATGACGCCGATCCACAACCCCGCCCAGGCGGTGAGCTGGAACAGGAGCGAGTCCTCCGGGTGGCGATCGGCGAGGCGGCCGCCGATGACGTACCCCGCCGAGAGATAGATGAGGATCAGGCCGATGAGCACGCCCCAGACGTAGAGGCTCGTCCCGAAGTACGGCGCGAGGAGCCGCGACGCGCCGAACTCGACCGCGAGCGACGCCATGCCCGACACGAAGACGAGCGGCAGCAGGAGACGTCGGGCGCGGGTCAAGCTGCCCGCTAGGTTAGGGCGCTTACGAAGAAGGCTGCTGGGCCGCCCACTTGCGCGTGGGCTCGTCCATCGGCACCGGCAGCTGCACCTTCACCTCGGCGTAGAGGTCGCCGCTGTCGCCGCCGCGTGGGTCCGGCAGGCCGAGGCCGCGCAGCCGGATCTTGGTGCCGTTCTGCGTCTCGGCCGGGACCTTGAACTGGACGTGGCCGCCCCTGAGCGTCGGCGCCGCGACCTCGCCGCCCTGCAGCGCGATGTTCAGCGGCACCGGGACGGCGACGCGCACGTCCTTGCCCTCGCGCGTGAACACGGGGTCAGGCGCCAGCTGCACGCGCGCCCGCAGGCCGGGCACTCGGAGGACCGTGCCCTCCTTCACGCCGGCGGGAACCTTCACCTCGACGCGCCGGCCGCCGGGCAGCTCGACCATGCGGCTCGCGCCCTTGTAGACCTCGGCGAGGCTGACGGTGATCGGGATCTCGGTGTCCGCGCGCGCCGGTCGCTCGCGGGCGCCCGCGGCGTTGCCGAAGATCGAGCCGAAGATGTCGCCGAAGCCTCCGCCCGAGTTTCCGAACAGGTCCTCCATCTCCTCAGGCGTCACGGTGCGGTACTGCACGCCGGGACCGGGAGCGCCGGCGCCCCCGCCGCCGGGCGTTCGAAACCCGCCGCTGCCGCGGAACGGGTTCGGGCCCTGGCCGGGCTGCACGCCCGCCGCCTGCGCGGACGCCCAGTCGGCGCCGAAATCGTCGTACAGCGCGCGCTTCTTGGGGTCGGAGAGCACCTCGTGCGCCTCCGACAGCTCCTTGAAGCGCGACTCGGCCTGCTTGTCGCCCGAGTTCAGGTCCGGGTGGTACTTGCGGGCGAGCTTGCGGAAGGCCGCGCCGATGTCCTTCTGGCTGGCCGTCCGGGGTACGCCGAGCACCTCGTAGAAATCCCGAGTCTTTGCCATCTGCCCTGCTATCTACCGCAAAGGGCGAGCGCGTAACCGCTTCTCGAAGCCGGCGTACCCGGGCAGGAGCTCGTAGCCGAGGGTCTCGTTTATGTGGAGCATCGGCTTGTTGGTCGAGTCGTTGTCGGTCCGCACCTCGGTGATCCCGAGCTCAACCGCCTGGGCCAGCGTCTGGAGCTTGACCGCACGCGCGATGCCGCGCCCGCGGTAGCGCGGATGCGACCCCGTGAAGTTCGTCCACACGTGGCCGCGGACGGGCGGGTAGGAGAGGTATGACATCGCGACCGGCTCGGCGCCGTCGAGGGCGATCCACCAGCGGTCGAGCGAGATGTTCGGTGCCTGGACCCTGACCATCATGTCGTCTAGCGTCTGCGGCAGGATCGGCGAGATGTGCGGCACGTCCTGGCGCATCAGCTCGTGCACCTCGTGGAGCTTGCGGAAGCGGTCGGGGTCGTCCCAGCGGTCGAGCGTGGTCAGCTCGACGCCCGCCGCCTGCATGCGCTCACGCGCCGCGGCAGCGTCCGCGGTGATCTCGGCGCCGTGCTTCGCCAGGTCGAGCCGCCAGACGCGCTCGGTGCTCTTGCGCTCGTAGCCGCGGCCGGCCAGCACCGCGAGCATCTCGGGCTCGTCCTCGCCGGCCGCCGCGTTGACGGTTCGCATGCCCTCGCGGATCGCGGCGTCCTCGATCCACGCCCACAGCTCGTCGAGCAGGCCCGGATTCATGTGCGCTCGGTCGAGGTAGACGTCGACCCAGCCGTTGCGCTCGGGCAGCTGCTCGAACGGCCCGTGCTGCCACTCGAGGAACGCCACGGGCTTGCCGTCCAGCTCGGCGGCGAAGCGCGCGTCAGTCCAGCCGGCGCGGGGATGCGACCAGCGGTATGCCGTCAGCACCGGATCCTGCGGCTCGCGCGGAAACGCGGCGGTCATCATGTCGGCCGCGAGCTCGGCGTCGGCGACGGTGAGCGCGCGGAAGGTCAGGGCGGGCATGAGATTGAAAACTCTAGAGGTAGACGACGCGCGCCTTGACGCCCGCCGCCGTCACGTCGAGGATGCCGACGCTCGGCTTGGGATAGCTGCGGATGTGGCGCGCGACCTGGAGCCACGACCACTCGAACCACCCTGGGTGCCTGTGCAGCCGGGCGGCCGTGGTCGTGGGGGTCCACTGGTGGACGCCGCCGGGATTGAACACGAGCGGCGGGCGCGAGGCGTCGATGAGCGGCCGGTGGGTGTGGCCGTAGACGATCACGTCGGCCTGAGGGAACCGCCGCCGCAGGACCGTGGGCAGTCGCGAATGCGGGTGGTAGTGGCCGAGGGTCACGGTCCAGATGAACGTCTCGGGCTCCTCGATGAACCGGCTGCGGTTGCCGTGGACGACGACGATGCGCCGGCCCTCGATCGTGAGCTCGCGGACGGCTGGAAGCCCGAGCGCGGCGTCGTGGTCGCCCGCGACCGCCTCGACGGGCGCGATGCGCGCGAGCTCCTTCAGAGTGCCGGCGCCCGTGATGTCGCCGGCGTGGAGGATCAGCTCGACCCCGTTCAGGATCTCGAAGATGCGCTCGGGCAGGCGGTCCACGAACTCGGGGCAGTGGCTGTCGGCGACCACTCCGATGCGGGTCATTCGAGAAGCGTAGTCGACCGTCCCCGGCGTGTGATTTGATCCAGCCCTTGACATTCTGGTAAGTCCGGGTTTCTAATTAAGGCATGAAAGACATGCAGCGCGAAATCCTGACCCAGGTGGCCGCCGGCACGATCACCGCGGCCGAGGGCGCGGCCAGGCTCGAGGCGCTCGGCGCCGAGCCCGCCCCCGCCCCGCCGACACCCGTTCTCGAGGCTCCCCCGGCGGAGGGCAAGGCCGTCAAGGTCGTCACCCGTTTCGGGAGCGTCGAGATCGTCGGCGACCCGAGCGTCAGCTTCGCCGTGGCCGAGGGCGCCCACCGTGCGCGGCAGGAGGGCGACACGCTCGTCATCGAGCACTCCCTGTTCGGCACCGACGACTCCTTCACGTTCGGTGGGATGCGCCGCGCGGTAATCGGCGCCTCCGAGCGTGACGACCTCATCGTCCGGATGAACCCCGACCTGGTGCTGACCGCCAGCGTCCAGGCCGGCACGCTGAGGATCGCGGGCGTCCACGGCGCGATCAACGGCGAGGTGCAGGCGGGCAACTGCAGCGTTCGCGACTTCCGCGGCCCGCTCAACCTCGTCGTGCAGGCCGGAGATCTCGAGGCCAGCGGGCGCCTCGACACCGGTTCCAGCCGGTGCAGGTGCGCCATGGGCTCGATGAGGCTCGACCTGGAGAAGGGATCCAGCGTCACGATCACGGCCCGCTCGAAGATGGGCCAGGTCGAGATCGACGGCGCCACGCGCCCGGGCAGCGGCGGCAGGCAGGCGATTGTCGGCGACGGCAAGGCCGCGCTGGACATCGAGTGCACCCTGGGCGACGTCAGGGTCTACGCCCTGTGACGGCGAGGCCGGTCACCGGGCGGCGGCCGCCGCTGAACTGTCCCGTCTGCAGCGAGAAGCTCTCCCTCACGCGCCTCACGTGCCCTGCATGCAGCACCGAGCTCTCCGGCGCGTTCGTGACGTGCGAGTTCTGCGGGCTGAGCGAAGACGATCGGGCGGTGCTGCGGGTGTTCCTCGCCTCGCGCGGCAACATGAAGGAGCTCGAGCGGCACCTGAACGTCAGCTACCCGACCGCGCGGGCACGCTTCGACTCGCTACTCGGGAAGCTCGGCATCGAGCGGCCGGCCGCCCCGCCGCCTTCGCGGGTCGAGCTCATGGAGCAGGTCGCGCGCGGCGAGATCGACGTCGACGAGGCGCTCCGGCGGCTCGAGGGCTAGCCCGTAACCCCCGCGGCCGCGAGGCCGGCCTGGTGCGCGGTCGGAGCGTCGGCCCCGCCGTCGAGCGCCGCGATCGCGCCGGTCGCGAAGGCATGCGCCTGGGGCGTCGGCAGCCGGAGGTCGATGTTGCCCAGCGAGTACCAGGCGCAGTAGAGCTGGCGCTGCGCGCCGACCAGCCCCGGCGGCTGGGCCATCGCGAGCGTCGCCCACTGGACGGCCGTGTTCATGTCATTGCCGGAGGCGAGCGCGCGGAACGCGCCCTGTGCCGCGGCGTGGCACGCGCCCGCGGGCGCTCCCGACCGCTTCGCCCACGCGAACCATTCGGCGTACGACTTGTCCTCCGCGCTCGGGCCGGCATAGGCCTGCTTCGGCTGCTCGGGCTTCGGCTGGACGATCTCCCAGGACGATGATGACCTGCCCTGCGCCGGGTCGGGCGGCCGGAAACCGCTCGCGGCGGCCATCGACGGCGACGACGCCGGAGTCTGCGCCGCGGGCTGGGGCGGCCTCGGGGCCTGGGCCGGCACGCTCGACGCCGTCGACTGCCGCGAGGCGGCCGGCATGCTCGAGGTCGAAGGGGCCCAACCGGGCACGGCCGGGACGGCCGCGTCGGACTTGGGCGCGATCGGATGCTTGATCGCGGCGCCGAAATTCGGCGCCCAGTTCGGCACCGGGGGGTTCTCCGGCATCGGGACCCACTCGTCCGCCCTCCCGGCGGCCGCCGCCGGCTGCACCGGCTCACGCGCGGGCTGGGGCTCCGGCTCGGACGCCCTGGCCGGCTCCGGCGCCGATTCGGGCTCCTTGATCGGAGGCTCCTCCTCCGGACCGGGCGCCGACACGGGCTCGGGTTCGGCGGCGGGCTCCGGCTCGGGCTCGGACTCGGCACTCTGCACGGGCTGCGGCTCGGACGGTTCACGTGGCTCGACCGCCTCGGGCTCCGCCGCCTGGACGGGCGCGGCGTCGCCGGCGGTCGCCGGCTCGGCCGGCACGTGGGGCTCCGGCTCAGCCTCGACCTTGACCTCCGGCTCGGTTGGCGCCGCTGCCGCGGGCTGGCCGCCGTTTGTCGAACTGACGGTTCCCGGAAGCGGCGTCTTGAACGCGCTCGTCGGCATCTCGTCGGCGGTCCCGAGCGCCACAACCGCGGGTTCGGTTCTCGCGGGTATCGCGGGCATGGAGGGCTGCGTCGGGTGGTCGTCGGCGACCGGCTCGGCGGCCGCCGGCTCCTGCACCGCCTGCGCCTGCTTCAGCGCCTCGTCGAACGTCGCCGGCCAGTCCGACGCCGCCGGCTCGGGCGTGGCGGCCGCCTCGGTCTCGTCGGAATTTGGGTCGGCTTCGACCGGGTCGACGGGCCAGACCACTTGTTCTTCGTCAGGCATCGCGGAACGACGAGTTTATTTTGAAAGCCCGGCGGCGGGATCAGGCGAAGACATTTTTGAGCGTGTCCTCCGGCAGCGGGTCCGGCTGCTGCTCAGCCCAGTCCGCGGCCTCCGACGCCTCCCGGTCGTAGCCCGCCTGGATCTCGGCCGCCTCCTCGGCGGTGAGCCAGCCGCGCTCCAGCAGCCACGCGTTGAACCGCGCGATGGGGTCGTGCCTCGCAGCCTCGTCGATCTCGTCCTTGCCGCGGTACTTCACGTGGTTGTCCTCGGAGGTGTGCGAGTTCATCCGCCACACCTTGGCGTCGATGAGGGTCGGACCGTCGCCCCGGCGGGCTCGCGCGACCGCCTCCTTGCACACGGCGTAGCACGCGGGCACGTCGGTGCCGTCGACGGTCGCGCCCGCGATGCCGTAACCGGCGGCGCGGTCGGCGACGTTGGGGTTGCCCATCTGCAGGCGGATCGGCACCGAGATCGCGTAGCTGTTGTTCTCGCAGACGAAGACGACCGGCAGTTTGTGCGTCGCGGCGAAGTTCACGCCCTCGTGGAAGTCGCCCTGCGACGCGGCGCCGTCGCCGAACGTGCACAGCGTGACGGCGCCGTCGCCGCGCAGCTTCGACGCGTACGCGACACCGGCGGCCTTCGGCACCCAGCTCGCCACGACCTGCGACACCGACGCGATCTTGAGCTTGCGATAGCTGTAGCAGCCGCCGGGGATGTTGCGCCCGGCGGACAGCGGATCGTCCGCCTTCGCGAACACCGCGAGCATCCATTCCCGCATCGTCAGGCCGCGCACGATCGAGTTCGCGAGCGCCCGGTAGTGCGGGACGAGCCAGTCGTCGGCGCCCAGCGCCGCGGTCGACGCGACCTGAATGCCCTCGTGGCCGCGGCTCGAGCCGACGAACGGCGCGCGCCCCTGCTTGACGAGGATGTGCATGCGGTCGTCGAGCGCCTTGGCCATGCACATCCAGCGATGCAGCTGGAGGTACTCCTCCTTCGTCGCCGTGTCCTTGCGCGTGGTGGTGGCCATCAGCTCTTGTGATCCGCCAGCAGGGCCTTCGCGATGTCCACGACCTCTTCCGAGGTCAGCCCGAGGCGGTTGAGGTGATCGTAGTACCGGCGGTGGAAGTCCGAGAAGTCCGCCTGCTCGGCACGCTCCTCGCGGATGCGCTTCACCTCTTCGAGGACGCGCGCGACGAGCTTCGGCTCAGGCGTGATGTGCGCGCCTCGCAGCGCGTGCTCGATGACGAGCGTGCCCGAGTGCTTGCCGTAGACGTACGAGACCTCTGCGCCGAGGTCCTCGGGTGGGATGAACTGGTAGATCGCCGGGTGGATGAGCATGCCGGCGGTGTGGATCCCGGACTCGTGCGAGAAGACGTTGAGCCCGATCCCCGGCTCCGTCGGCTGCACGGGGATGCCGCTCATCAGCTCGAGGCGGCGCGCCAGCTCGCGGAGCTTGTCGTACTTGAAGTGCGGGATCTCGATGCCGAATAGGTATCGCAGCTGCAAGAGCACCTGGTGCATCGGCGCGTTGCCGGTGCGCTCGCCGATGCCGTTCACGCTCGTGGTGAACACCTCGGCGCCCGAGCCGAGCGCCATCACGGTGTTCCACGCGCCGAGGCCGAGGTCGTTGTGGAAGTGCACGACCAGCGGTGCGTCCGGCGCCGCCGCCTTGATCTTCGGGATGTAGTCGCGCACCGCAAACGGCGAGTAGCAGCCGACGGTGTCGGGCGTCGATGGACGCGTGCCGCCGGCGCGCAGGCCCTCGGTGTGAAGCTCGGCGATGTAGAGCACGTCGGCGCGGCTCCCATCCTCGCCGCCGAACTCGATCGACGTCGCGCCCTGGCCGCGCGCGTACCTGATCGCGTCGCACATCATCCGCACGTTGGCAGCGCGATAGAACCAGACCGGCAGCTCGAGCCATTCAGACTCGGGGATGCCCTCGCGGTGGAGCAGCGTCTTGCCGAGCTTGTACTTCACGTGCAGGTCGGACGCGGAGGTGAAGATGAAGTACGTCACCTCGTCGCGCTTGAACCCGAGCGCGTCGATGACCTGCATCGTCGCGTCGATGTCCTTTTCGGTCGACCGCATCATGCAGACGACCTCCAGGTCCTCGCGAATCTCACCCCGCTTGCGGCCGTCGAGGACCAGGCGCAGCGTCTCGCGCTCGCCTTCGGAGACCGCCGGGAACCCGACGTCCATGATGTGGACGCCGATGTCGGACAGCATGCGAGCGAGCTCGTACTTGTTCTCGGGTGTGATGGCGACGCCGGGCATCTGCTCGCCGTCGCGAAGCGTGTCGTCGTAGACGCGGATCTTCGCCGCCGGCGGAAAGATCAGGTCGTGGGTGAAGCGGGTCGGGTCTCGGGCCAGCTCCTCGAGCGGTTCCTGGAGCTCAACGGGTTGGACCCCGTCCACTTACGAGGCCGCCCTGCGCTGCTCTTCGAGGCGCTTGCGCACCCACGGCACGAGGCCGCCCATGTGCAGGAGCTCGTTCATGAATTCTGGGAACGCCTCACAGCGGTACTCGTCGCCGCGCGTGAAGTCCTTGATGATCCCCTCGTCGAGGTCGACCTCGAGCTCGTCGCCCTCCTGCACGGCCTCCGCCGCCTGCGGCGACTGCAGGATCGGGTAGCCCATGTTGATCGCGTTGCGGAAGAAGATGCGCGCGTAGGAGTCGGCGATGACCAGCGAGATGCCGGCGCCGCGAATGGCCACCGGAGCGATCTCGCGCGAGGAGCCGCAGCCGAAGTTCGAGCCGGCGACCAGGATGTCGCCGGGCGTCACCTGGCTCGCCCAGGTTTCGCGCCCGGGCACGCCCTCGCAGGCGTGCTTGCCGAGCTCCTTCTCGTCGAGCGAGTAGATCGCGTACTTCGCCGGGATGATCTGGTCGGTGTCGATGTTGGCGCCGAACTTCCACGACCGCCCGCGAATGACCGACGGAAAGCTCACGACCGCACGCCCGGGTCGGCCGGCACGGGCCGCCATGTCCGGCCATCCCACCAGAAGGCGCCGTCGGCGGACCGCTGTGCGCTTGGGGGTGCCGACGTCGCGGCGTCTCTCCACGCGGCGCCGTCCCACCAGAAGCGCCCGTCTCCGCTGAGCGTGAACGGAAGCGCCGCGACGGTTGGGGCTCGGCGGCGGCGCATGATCAGCCCCACCGCGGCCACCAGAACGCCGATGACGATGACGGCGACGAGCGCGTAGCCCGCGACCCGGCCCGCCTCATAGGCCGCTGAATGCGTGCTGACGGCGGCCGGCGCGCTGCCGGGGTCCACCGTGAAGTCCGGCGCATGGTCGTACATCGCCTTCGCCTGGGCCTGGGTGTCGGCGACCATGTAATCGCTCGAGCTCACGAACGCCACGAGGAGCAGGTCGTTGCCCTTGACGAATGCGATGGCCACGCTCTTGAAGCCGCCGCTCAGCTCCTCGGCGCCGTACGAGTTCGGCACGGACGAGCTGTCCACCGAGCCGACGTATTCGGAGCTCGTCGTGTCGGCCAGCTTGGACGCACCTTCGTAGGAGAGCGTGTTGCTGTGGTCGGCAAACGCCAGGATCTGCTCGACGAGCGCGACGCCTGCCGCCTTCTTGACCCAAACGCGCCCGTATCCGGCCAGGAACTGGTGCGCCTGCAGCCCCTTCACGAGCTGCTGATGCTTCGTCGGGTCGGTGGTGAGAATGTTTGCGTAAGCGTCGGCGTCCAGCGAACCCTCGCCCTTGACCGTCGAATCGGCCTCGACGAAGGCCGTGGACGGCGCGTCGGCGAGCGCGCTCCGCAGGGTCTGGGGATCGGGAGTCGCGACGGCGCCTGCCATGACGGGCAGCAAGGCGCAACCGACCGCGACGGCGACGACTACGGCCCTCACGCGACCTCGGCCGGAAGGTGCTTCAGCACCTCGCTCGGGTGCGTGATCACGCCGGCGACGGCGCTGGCCGCGGCGACGGCTGGGTTCGAGAGATAGACCTGCGCCTTCGGGTGGCCCATGCGGCCGGGGAAGTTGCGGTTGGTCGTCGAGAGGCAGACCTCGCCGTCGCCGAGCACGCCCATGTGGCCGCCGAGGCACGCGCCGCACGTCGACGTCGTCCACGCCGCGCCGGCCGCGAGGAAGGTGCCGATGAGCCCCTCCTTCTCGGCCTGGATCGCGACCTGGTGCGAGGAGGGTGTGATGATCAGGCGCACGCCCGGCGCCACGTGGTGGCCCTTCAGCACCGCCGCGGCCCGCCGCAGGTCGGTGATCCGCGAGTTGGTGCACGAGCCAATGAACACCTGGTCGAGCCTTGTGCCGATGACCTCGGACAGCGGTGAATAGTTGTCGGGCGACATCGGCTTCGCGACGCCGAGCTCGACCTTCTCCGCGTCGTACTCGAAGACCTTCTCGTACTGCGCGTCGGGGTCGGACGTCACCGGCGTGTACGGGCGCTTCGCGCGGCCCTCGAGGTACTTCTCGGTGATCTCGTCGTACTCGAGGATGCCGTTCTTCGCGCCGGCCTCGATGGCCATGTTGGTCATCGTCAGCCGCGCTTCCATGTCGACGTACTTCAGCGCCTCGCCCACGTGTTCCATCGCCTTCGAGCGCGCGCCGTCGACGCCGATCTGGCCGATCACGTAGAGGATCAGGTCCTTCGCCTCGACCCACTCTCGCAGCCGGTTGTGATAGACGAACTTGAGCGTCTCCGGCACGCGAAACCACAGCTCGCCGAGGGCGAGCACGCATGCGAGGTCGGTCGATCCGACGCCCGTCGCGAAGTTGTTGAGCGCGCCGTACGTGCAGCTGTGCGAGTCCGCGCCGATGATCAGCTCGCCGGGGAGAACCAGCCCGTTCTCCGGAAGGACCGTGTGGCAGATGCCGCCCTGCCCCACCTCGAAGTACCACTTCACTCCCATGTCGCGCGAGAACTCCCGCGTCAGCCGGCCGAGCGCCGCGCTCGCCGCGTCCTTCGCGGGCTGGAAGTGGTCCTGCGTCACGGCGACGCGCTCCGGGTCCCAGATCCTCTCCGCGCCCATCTGCTCGCGCATGATCCTTCCGGCGGGCGGGATGGTCAGGTCGTGACCCATCGCGAAGTCGACCTTCGCGAGCACGAGGTCGCCGGGCGTGACGCTGTCCCGGCCGGCCCCACGGGCCAGGATCTTCTCGGTCATCGTCATGCCCATCTGCAGCTAATCCCTCAGCCTCTTGACCACGGCGTCGCCCGCCTCGGACGTGGAGAGCGACCCGCCGAGGTCGCGCGTGACCTCGCCCGCGCGGATGGCCGACTCGACCGCAGCCTCGATAGCAACCGCCATCTCGTGGTTACCCAGGTGCTCGACCATCATACCGGCGCTCAAAATCGCCCCGATCGGGTTCACGAGGCCCTTGCCCGCGATGTCCGGCGCCGTGCCGTGGACGGGCTCGAAGAGGCCGCGCCCGGTCTTGGGATTGATGTTCGCCGACGGCGCGATCCCCATCCCGCCGATGAGCTCGGCCGTGAGGTCGCTGAGGATGTCGCCGAAGAGGTTGCCGGTGACGATGACGTCGAACTGGCTCGGGTCCTTGACGAGCTGCATCGCGGCCGCGTCGACGAGAAGGTGGCGCGTCTTGACCTGCGGGTGCTGCGCCGCGACCGCCTTCCATCGCTCCTGCCACAAACCGCCGGCGTACGTCATTGCGTTGGACTTGTCGACCATCACGACCTCGCGCCGCGCAACGCCGAAGGCGTGCTCGATGATGCGGGTGACGCCGCCGTGGGTGTTGACGTCCTCCTGGGTCGCGATCTCGTCGGCGGTGCCCTTCTTGAAGCGCCCGCCCATGCCCACGTAGAGGCCCTCGGTGTTCTCGCGGACAATGAGCAGGTCGATCTTTCTCTTCTCCTCGCGGCGAAGCGGCGAGAGCCGCTCGTCGTACAGGCGTGCGGGCCGCAGGTTGACGTAGAGGTCGAGCTCGAAGCGCAGGCGGAGCAGCACGCCCGCGAGGTACTTCGGGTCGCTGACGCGCGGGTCGCCGACGGCGCCGAACAGGATCGAGTCCGCGGCCTCCAGCTCCTTCCACACCGCGTCGGTGATCGGCACGCCGCTGCGCATGTACGCGTCGGCGTCGACCTGGAAGTGCTCGTACGCGAACGGCGCTCCGACGGCGCGGAGCACCTTCACGGCCTCGGGGACGACCTCCTTCCCCGCCCCGTCGCACGGGACGACCGCGATGTGTTTCGTCAAGTCGTCACGGCCGTTTGGGCAGCCGGCAGGTCGCGCAGCTTGTAGCGCTGGATCTTGCCGGTCACCGTCTTCGGCAGCTCGGGCACGAACTCGATGAGGTGCGGGTACTGGAACCGCTGGAGCCGCGACTTGCAGTGCTCCTGGAGCTCGACCACGAGCGCGTCCGAGGGCTCGGCGCCCTTGACGATGACGAACGCCTTGATGCGCGTGAATCCGTCGACCGTCATCCCGACCACCGCGCTCTCGGCCACCGCCGGGTGCTGGATGAGCGCGGCCTCGATCTCGATCGGCGAGACCCACAGGCCGCTGACCTTCATCATGTCGTCGGAGCGGCCCTCGTACCAGTAATAGCCGTCGGCATCGACGCGGTAGCGGTCGCCGGTGAAGAACCAGTCGCCGAGGATCGAGCGCTTCGACTTCTCGTGCTGCGCCCAGTAGAGCGCGAGCGCGCTGTCGCCCTTGACGTAGAGGTCGCCGGCGTCGCCTGACGCGACGGGCTTGCCGTCGGGGTCGAGGATCTTCAGCTCGTACCCGGGGACGGGCCTGCCGCTCGACCCGGGCCGCAAGTCGTCGATGCGATTGCTGCAGTAGATGTGGAGCATCTCGGTCGAGCCGACTCCGTCGAGGATCGTCAGCCCGAACGCGTCCTTCCAGCGCTGCCAGACCTCGGCGGGCAGGGACTCGGCCGCGGCGACGCAGTGGCGGATCGATGACAGATCGCGCGACTTCGCGCCGTCGAAGTTGAGGATGGCGTTGAAGAGCGTCGGCGCCGAGAAGAACAGAGTCGGCCTTCGCTTCTCGATGGTTTCGAGCACCGTCGCGGGCGTGTTGCGGCCGGCGTGGAGGACGGTCGACGCGCCGGCCCAGTACGGGAACGTGAGGTTGTTGCCGAACCCGTAGGCGTGGAACAGGCCCGTGGTCGAGAACGTCGTGTCCGACTCGCGAATGCCGAGGACCTGCTCCGCGTACGTGACGCACGTGTACGGGATGTCGTGCTGCAGGTGCACGACGGCCTTCGGCTTGCCGGTCGAGCCGGAGCTGTAGAGCCAGAACGCCATGTCGTCGCGGCGGGTCGCGGCGGGGTCGATGCGCGGGCCGGCCTCGAATCGCTCTGCCCGGAGAAGTCGCGGTTTGTGCGCGGAGCGCTCGACCGCGCCGCTCACCTTCTCCTCGCTCGCCGCGTCGACGACGACCGCGCGCGCCTGCGAGTCGTCGATGTAGTGGTCGTAGTCCTCGGAGCGCTGGAGCAGCGGGTTCACCGGTACCGGGATCGCGCCGATCAGCCCGGCGCCGAGGAACGCGGCGACCCAGCCGGGCTGGTCGAAGGCGCAGATGAGGACCCGCTCCTCGCGCCGCACGCCGTTCTCGCGCAGCGCGGCGGCCGCGCCGCACGCCAACGCGTACAGCTCGTCGTACGTGACCTCGCCGCCGGCGTGGTGGATGGCGACCTTCCCACCTCGCCCGGCCTCGAGGTTGCGGGCGAGCAGGTCCGAGGCGACGTTGTAGCGCTCGGGGAGCTCGAGTCGCGTCACCACGTTCCAGAGTGTAGTTTCGCGCTGTGGCCGACCGTCCGCTCGTCGTGCGTTACGACGGCGACTGCGAGTTTTGACGCCGGCGCGCGCGCTGGGTCCAGCGCCACGACCGCCGGGGGCGCATCGAGCTTGTCGCCGTGCCGAACCCGCCGTCGCTTCGTGCGGAGGAAGCCGGAGGGCGCGTCTACGAGGCGGCCGGCGCCGTCAACCGCGTGCTGCGAGAGCTCGGCGGCGTCTGGCACGCCCTCGGCGCGCTGTACCTGGTGCCGCCGATCGGCTGGCTCGAGGACCGGTACTACTCGCGCGTCTCCCGCAGGCGGGCGTGGTGGTAGGCGCTAGCATCCGGACGTGATCGCGGCCGACTGCGACGTGCTCATCATCGGGGCTCGCGTGGCGGGATCGAGCCTCGCCATCCGTCTGGCCGAGCGGGGCCGAAAAGTCGTCGTCGTCGATCGGGACTCCTTCCCGAGTGACACGATCTCGACTCACTTCCTCGCCTTCAACGTCGTCGACATGCTGCGCCGCCTTGACGTTCTGGACCGGATTCTCGGGGCGGGCTTCCGGCGTGTGCACCGGCACAGGGCCTGGATCGACGACATCGCCATCGACGTGCCGGCGGGGCCGCGGGGCGCCTTCTCAATCGCGCCGAAGCGCTACGTCCTCGACCAGATCCTTATCGACCGCGCCCGAGAAGCCGGCGCGCAGGTCATCGAACGCGCCCGCGCGGACGGCGTGATCGTCGAGGAAGGCCGCGTGGTGGGCGCGAAGGTGCAGATGATCGGTGGCGAGATGCGCGAGATTCGCGCGCGCGTCGTCGTGGGTGCTGACGGCAAGACGTCACAGTTTGCGCGCTGGGTCGAAGCCCCGCGCTACAACGAGCGGCCTCCCGGCCGCCCGGTCTACCTCGGCTACTTTCACGGCGTCGATCCTCTGCCCCAGACCACGATCGAGATGTTCTTCAAGGACGAGCGCTTCGGCTTCTGCTTCCCGATGCGGCCCGATGAAGACCTGCTCTGCGTCGAGGCGCAACCTGCCGAGTTCGACGAGATCCGGCGCGAGCCCCTCGCGTGGCTGATGGCCAGGTTGCGAGAGTTGCCCGGAATGGAGGAGCGCCTGAGTCACGCCGAGATCGACGGCAAGGTCGTCGGGGTACGCAGTGTCGACAACTGCTTCCGCAAGCCGTACGGCCCGGGCTGGGCGCTGACCGGTGACGCCGCCTATGTCAAGGACCCCTGTACCGGCTACGGCGTTGGCGATGCGCTGGTTCAAGGCTTTCTCCTCAGTCGCGCGCTCGCGACATACCTGGAGGGCGCGCCGTGGGAGGAGACGATGCGTGCGTACCAGGAGCGTCGCGACGCGCAGCTGACGCCGCTGTTCGAGCAGACGGTCGCTGCGGTGGAACGGACAGACAGCTCGAAGGAGGACCTTGACCGCCTCCGGGTCATGCTGCTCCACCAGCAGGACGCGCGAAAGCTGGTGCGCGCATTGCCGTCGCTGGTCGAGCAGATCTTCGATCCGATGGACCGGCTGCGCCACGCAGTCGTGGGACAGCTCTACGAAGAGGCCTCGGAGAGGGCACCCGCGTAGCGGGCATAACAAACGCCCGCCTGCCCGCGTAGTACCGGTGAACCCCGGTGAGTGAAGAGAAGGCGACCGAAAGCCGGCTGGCGCGTGCGCGCGCGGGCGACGGCCGAGCGTTCGACGAGCTGCTCGCGCCTCTGGTCGACCCGGGATTCAGATTGGCGATGACGATGTTGAAGGACAGATCAGCGGCCGAGGACGCGGTTCAGGAGGCTGCGTTCAAGACGTGGCGCAAGCTCGACCGCGTCCGCGACGGCGCCGACCTCAAGCCGTGGTTCCTCGCGATCGTCGCGAACGAGTGCCGGTCCATTCGCCGCTCGCGGTGGTGGCGCGTGCTGCTGCCCGGCTCAATTCCGCTCGCCGATCGACCGGCTGACAGCGATTCGCGATGGGGTGATCGGGTCGACCTCGACGCGGCGCTGGACCACCTGGACCGCCGGCACCTGCTCGCCCTGACGCTCTACTACCAGCTGGACCTGCCCATAGACGAGGTCGCGCGCGTCTTCCGGTGCTCCGAGGGCGCCGCGCGCCAGCGCATACATCGAGCGCTCGCGGCGCTGCGCCCGGCGCTTGCGATGGAGGTGAGGTTGTGAGCTTCGACGAAGACGACATCCGCCGCGCCCTGAACGCGCGCAGCGCTCCCCCGTCGCCTGAGTTTCGTGGTCGCCTGACGGCTGCGGTTCGGGTAGGCCGGACCGCGCACGACCAGATGCCACAGGTTGCGGCGGCGGCCGCGATCGTGCTGGCCGTCGCGGTCGTGGGGGTCCTCGTGTTCATTCGCGGCATGGGCCCGGCGCCAGCTATCACACCCGGCGGCAAGCCTTCGCCGATCGCCAGCGCGTCGGCAACCGCCCCGGCGACGCCATCAGCAAGCCCGGACGTGAACCTTCCCGCGCAGGCGGATCTCACCGCGCCAACTCACGACGTGGTCTGGGCGCTTGTGATCGGCCAGGACCCCTACCTCTTCCGCTCGACCGATCACGGCCGGTCGTGGGAGCTGCGTCCACTGCCATCCTTCGCAGGGCAGGGCGTCGAGATCTCGTTCGTAGACGCCAGCGAAGGATGGCTGTCCGCGCTGTCTTCGCCCGAGACGCAATGCAACGCGCAGGGCATTGGGATCTGGCACACGACCGACGCGGGTGCGACGTGGCAGCAACTCCCCACGACAGGCATCGCCGGCGCGCAGTGCAAGGCGGCTCTCTCGTTCACGGATCGCCTCCACGGCTACATCGGAGCGTATGACGACAACGGCCGTCCGGTGATCTATCGCACCGACGACGGGGGCCGGACGTGGCGCGCATCAGCGAAGCTCCCGGATCCGCCCGGCTTCAAGAGCGAGGCGGGCGGATGGTTTCTCGAGGCGGGCCGCGTCAAGAGGTTCGGCGCAACGCTGCTGGTCTCAGTCACCCAGTCGAACCCTGCGGTGCGCCACGTGTACGTCTCCGATGATGGCGGTGCCACCTGGCGATTCAGTAAGACGACCCCTCTCTACGACGGCACGCTCGCGTTCGTCAGCGCCAGTCGGTGGATCCAGCTGGCCCTGCCGGGCGAGTCGAAGGAGACCACCGACGGTGGCCGTACCTGGCACGCGTGGGCAAGCGATTACGACCAGGCGGCGCCCGTGGCGCCTGAGGTCGTGTTCGCCGATGACCAGCTCGGGTATGCGACGGTCCGCGGCGGAATCGATCTCACAACGGACGGCGGCCTTCACTGGATCCCGATCAAGACGCCCGGGACATAGCTCGGCGAAGCGAACGTGGCGGGGGTTAAAGGCCCTTGGTCTCACTCGGCCTTAACACCCTGGGTTGTGCGCGGCAGAAGCTGTTCGTAGCCTCGCCGTGTGAACCGCAATTCGATCACTCGCCGTCCTTCGATCCCAGCCCTCGCGCATCTGAGCGACGAGGAAATCCTCGACATGTGCGTCCTCGCGGCGCTGTACTCGGAATGCATCGAGCACCGCGAAGGCCCCGACGGCGGAGTTCGGTTCTTGATGAGTCAATGTCAATGGTCGGAGCGCGATGCGCGAGACGCAATCCAGATCGGTCGCAGCATCGTGGGGCACATCAGGGTGCCTCGACGCGAATGGGACAAGGCCCGCGAGTCGACAGCAATGCCCATCATCGAGCGCCTCGAGGCCCGGCTGACGTCAGCGAAGCGGAACTAAATCATCCAGGACCTACTGGCGGACGATCGCGGCTTGACCCTTCCTCAGGACGTACTTCTGGATCTTGCCCGTCGCGGTCTTAGGCAGCTCGTTGACGAACGTCACGCCGTGCGGGGCCTTGAAATGCGCAAGGCGATCGCGCGTGAAGTCGATGAGCTCGCGCTCCGTCGCGGTCGCGCCGGGCTTCAGCACCACGAACGCAAACGGCGCCTCCCCCCACTTCTCGTGCGGCAGTCCGACGATGGCCGCCTCCTGCACCGCCGGGTGGCGCAGCAGCACGCCCTCGACCTCGATCGAGGAGATGTTCTCGCCTCCGCTGATGATCACGTCCTTGATCCGGTCGCGGATCTCGACGTAACCGTCGGGGTGCACCACGGCCGCGTCGCCGGTGTGGAACCAGCCGTCGCCCATGACCTTCTTGGTCGCGTCCGGGTCGTTGTAGTAGCCCTTCAGCACGACGTTGCCGCGGAACACGATCTCGCCCAGCGTCTTGCCGTCCATCGGCACCTCGGCGCCGCCGTCGTCGACGACCCGCATCTCGCCCGCGCCGATCATCTCGACCCCCGTGCGCGCCTTGATGGTTGCGCGGTCGGCCGACGACTTCGAGCGGTGCTCCGGCCGCGGCTCGCAGATCGTGAGGAACGGCGAGGTCTCGGTGAGCCCGTAGACCTGCGTGACCTCCCAGCCGAGCTCGCCCTCCAGGCGCTCGATGGTCGCGGCGGCCGGAGGTGCTCCCGCGGTGATCACCTGCACGCCCGCCGGCACGTCGCCGCGGACGTCCGCCGGCGCATTCGCCAGCGAGATCAGCACCGTCGGCGCGGCGCACAACCAGCCGACGTGCTCGTCGCGCACGAGCTTGAACACGCGCGCCGGCTCGACCTTCGGGAGACAGATGTGGCGCGCGCCGGCAGCCGTCACGATCCACACGAACGTCCACCCGTTGGCGTGGAACATCGGCAGCGTCCAGAGGTAGGTGTCGTCGACCCTCATCGGGAAATGGACGAGCGTGTCCATCACGTTCATCCATGCGTTGCGGTGCGTGATCATCACGCCCTTCGGCCGCGCCGTCGTGCCGCTCGTGTAGTTGAGCGCGAGCAGGTCGTTTTCGGCGATGTCGGGGCGCTCGAACTTCGCCGGCGCGGAGGTGAGCAGCGACTCGTATTCCTTCCAACCCTTGCGGCCGCCGGCCGGGCCAAGGCTCACGAACTGCTCGACGTGCGTGAGCTGGCCGCGCACGCCGTCGACGGAGTCGAGGTAGTCCGGGTGCACGCAGAGCACCTTCGCGCCCGAGTGCGAGGTGATGTAGACGAAGTCGTCCGCGGTGAGCCGGTAGTTGATGGGCACGAGCACGGCGCCGATCTGCGGCACGGCGTAGAAGGACTCGAGCTGCTCGTGCGTGTTCGGCGCGATGTACGCGACGCGGTCGCCCTTCTCCACGCCCATCGCCTGCAGCGCCGCCGACCAGCGGTCGCACCGCGCGAAGAACTGCTCGTAGCTGAGCCGCAGGTCGCCGTCGACGACGCCCTCGCGGTCGCCGTAGTACTTGCGGGCCCGGCGGGCGAAGTCGAGAGGCGTGAGGGGAGTCTCCATCCGACCTTCTCCTAGGAATTCAGCATGAGGGCGAAGTCGGCGGTGCGAATACCACCGACGAATGCGCTGTGCGGCCCCGCCTCGAGCTCGACCGAGCGCTCGTAGACGAAGGCGTACACATTGTCGAAGCTCCAGTCGCCGTAACCCTGGATGCGCAAACCGTAGCGGAGGCCGTCGTCCGTGCGGCCGCGCTGGTACAGGTCGGTCGCGCGGCTGTAGAGCGCTTTGAGGATCTCGAGCTGCATGCTGAGCTCGGCGATCGTCTTGGGGTCGCCCTCCGCCTCGACCAGCCGCTCCACCTCGCGCTCCTGGTCGGCGATCTCCTTCTGGTAGTCGTCCATCAGGACCTCCCAGCGAGAAAGTCTAAGGCCCTCACCCTGGCCCTCTCCCGCGGAGCGGGAGAGGGGACTACGTCTAGTGGATCAGGTAGTTCGTCGCCACCGATGCCGCGATGAGGATCGCGATGATGTTGATGACCTTGATCATGGGGTTGATCGCGGGTCCGGCGGTGTCCTTGTTGGGGTCGCCGACGGTGTCACCCGTGACCGACGCCTTGTGCGCCTCGGAGCCCTTGCCGCCGAGGTGCCCCTCCTCGATGTACTTCTTCGCGTTGTCCCAGGCGGCGCCGCCGCTGGTCATCATCAGCGCGAGGAACAGGCCCGTGATGATCGCGCCGAGGAGCAGCCCGCCGAGGGCCCGCGGACCGAGCAGGAAGCCGACCGCGATGGGCGCGACGACCGGGATGATGCCTGGCAGGATCATCTCGCGCTGCGCGGCAGCGGTCACGATGCGCACCGCCGTGCCGTAGTCCGGCTTGCCGGTGCCCTCCATGATCCCGGGGATCTCGCGGAACTGGCGCCGGACCTCCTCGACCACGAGGCCGCCGGCGCGACCGACCGCGAGCATCGCGAGCGAGCCGAACAGGAACGGCAGGATGCCGCCGAGGAAGAGGCCGACGATGACGAGCGGATCCGAGAGCTCGAACTTCTGCGCGTGGCCGGAGCGCGCGAGCTCCTGCGTGTAGGAGGCGAACAGCACCAGCGCCGCGAGGCCGGCCGACCCGATGGCGTAGCCCTTGGTGACGGCCTTCGTGGTGTTGCCGACCGCGTCCAGGCGGTCGGTGACGGTCCGGACCTCCTCGGGAAGGTCCGCCATCTCGGCGATGCCGCCGGCGTTGTCGGTGATCGGGCCGTAGGAGTCGATCGCCACGACGATGCCGGTCATCGACAGCATCGCCACCGCCGCGATCGCGATGCCGTACAGGCCGCCGACGTTGTAGCTGATCAGGATGCCGATGCCGATGACGGTCACGGGCAGCGCGGTCGCCATCATGCCGATCGACTGGCCCGCGATGATGTTGGTCGCGTGCCCGGTCACCGACGCCTTGGCGATCAGGTGCACCGGCCAGTAACGCGTCTCGGTGAAGTACTCGGTGATGGCCACGATGAGCACCGTCACGACGACGCCGACGACCGCGGCCCAGAACAGGTTGTTGGGGTCGTTCACGCCGCCGCCGGCCTTCAGGAAGCCGTTCGACGTCATGTAGCCGGTCACGAAGTAGAAGCCGATCAGGGCGATGACGACCGCGACGAGCAGGCCCGCGTACAGCGCGCCCATGATCCAGTTCGGGTTGAAGACGCGCACGAAGAACGAGCCGGCGATGGACCCGACGACGCTGACCGCGCCGAGCAGGAGCGGGTAGACGACCCAGCCGACTTCGTCCTTGAACAGGAGCGAGCCGAGAAGGATGGCCGCGATCATCGTCACGGCGTAGGTCTCGAAGAGGTCGGCGGCCATGCCGGCGCAGTCGCCGACGTTGTCGCCGACGTTGTCCGCGATGACCGCGGGGTTGCGCGGGTCGTCCTCGGGGATGCCGGCCTCAACCTTGCCCACCAGGTCGGCGCCGACGTCTGCCGCCTTGGTGTAGATGCCACCGCCCAACCGGGCGAACACCGACACGAGGCTCGCGCCGAACGCGAGGCCGACCAGGGCGTCGGGGTCCTTGAAGATCAGGTAGGCGGCCGACACTCCGAGCAGGCCGAGGCCGACGACCATGAACCCGGTGACGGCGCCGCCGCGGAACGCGACCTGCAGCGCCTTGTTGAGGCCGCCACGCGCGGCTTCGGCGGTGCGCATGTTGGAGCGCACGGCGATGTTCATGCCGACGTAGCCGGCGGATGCTGAGAGCACCGCACCGACGACGTAGAGCGCCGCCGTCTTCCAGCCGAGCGTGACTCCGATGACCACCGCGATGACGGCGCCGATGACCGCGATCACCGTGTACTGGCGGTTCAGGTAGGCGGAGGCGCCCTCCTGGATGGCCGCCGCGATCTCCTGCATCCGCGCGTTGCCCTTCGGCTCGCGCAGCACCAGGGCGATGAGCACGACGGCGAAGACAACCGCGGCGAGGCCGCCGACGACTGCGTAAATGGCTGTGCTGGAATCCATGCGCGGACGGATACGTTAACGAAACCCGCGAGACGGGATCGGGCGCGGCGCCTAGGCGAACACGCGCCGGCGCCACCAGACGGCCACTCCGCCGACCGCGATCAGCCCCGGCATGAGCACCGCCGTGATGAAGATCAGCGTGCTCTGCTGGTCCTGGGTGAGGGTCAGCGGAAGGGCTCGGTTCGGCTTCGGCGGGAGGGCGATCAGGTCGTCCTGGCCGGCCAGCCACTGGAGCGATCCGAGGACCAGTTCGATGTTGGCGTCGTTGTTGTTCGGCGGCAGCGTCCCGTTCTGCGCGAACGCCTGCGTCCCCACCACGACGATCCGCGTCTTCCCGCCCGCGACCGGCTGCTCCAGCGTCTCCATCAACGTGAAGGGGCCGGGTGCGTCGCCCGACTGGCGCGCGAGGTCGTTGCGGATCGCGGGAATGGCGTACGACCGAGACGTGGTCGTCGCGATCTTGACCGCGCTGACGCCCGCGGGCGGCGCGCCCGTGATGGTCGTCGACTGGGGGTAGAACGACACGATCCCCTGGACGTCCGCGGTGATGGGCGACGCGCCGTAGTCGACGACGGCGGGGATGGTCGGGTTCTGGCTCACCGCGCGTGACGGGTCCGCCTCGACCACAAGCGCGCCCGAGAACGCGACGCCATAGGGCTTGAGGACGGCGTTCATCGACGCGGTCGAGGACGGGTCCTTCGGCCACGGTTCGGCCGCGATGAACAGCCTTCCGCCCGCGGCTAGGTAGCTGTCGACCGCCGACACCGCGGCGTCGGGGAGCGAAGTCGTGGGATCGAGGATGACGAGCTCGTCGCACGACTTTGGGATCTCGGTGACGCCCGCGAGCAGCACGTCCTGGCGCGCGAAGTTGTTGTTGCCGAGCAGGGTCGCGACTGCGGAGTAGCCGGTGCTCTGGTTGTTATCGCTCAGCTGGCGCTCGCCATCGCCGCTCGCCCAGCAGACCGCCGGCGTCCGGTCGGACTCGAGCTTGAGCAGCGCCGACGTGAAGTCCTGCTCGGACTGCGAACCCTGCAGCAGCAGCTCGGTCTTGCCGCCGTAGTCGAGGACGATCGTGTTGTTCTGGGTCACGCCGTAGCGCTTCACGTCGACGGTGTCGCGCGAGGGGTCGGCGCTGCGGTATTTCACGTACGCGCTCTGCGCCGCGTACAGCGCGATCAGCGCCTCTGCGTCGGCCTGACCGTTGGCGGCGCCCGGCTGGAAGAGGCCGACGACGTGGAGGTCTTTCGTCAGGTGCCGCGCCGCGAGCACCGACTGCGGCGCAAGCGTGTTGTTGCCGGCGCGCGTCAGGTCCCAGGTCTGCGGCGACTTCGACGCGAACACGTTGAGGGCGACGATCACCGCGATGACCGCGAGCGTGACCCCGGCGTTGAGAAGCGCGGCGCGGAGCCGGGCGCTCACCGGTACCGCCTCGAACCGAGGACGCGCGTCGTGATTAACAGCGCGCCCGCGATCAGCGACACGAAGTAGACGACGTCGCGCAGCTGTGCCTCGCCGAGCAGGAAGGACTGGAACCGGTTGAAGCCGCCGACGTACTCGAAGAAGAGGTTGGCCGGCGGGGCGACGAAGAATCCGATCACGTAGCCCGCGTACCACGTGACGAGCAGCGCGACCATGGCGATGAAGAAGGCGACGATCTGGTTGCGGGTCAGGCTGGACGCGAGGACGCCGATCGCGACCGCCGCGCCCCCGACGAGCAGCAGGCCGACGTACGTGGCGGTGATGAGACCGAGGTCGAGGTCCGGCACGTACCAGCGGAGGATCGCGACGTAGACGAGGGTGGTCGCGAGCAGCGCCACATAGAAGAGGAATGCGCCCAGCCACTTGGCGACGGCGACCTCCCAGTCGCGCACCGGCGCGGTGAGCAGCAGCTCGAGGGTGCCGCGGCTGCGCTCCTCGGCAAGCACGCGCATCGTGAGGACGGGGATCACGACGACCATCAGGAAGTTCGTGATCACGCCGAAGACGCCGTCCATGGTCGCCTGCTGCCCGGCGAGCACCGGCGCGATGAAGCCGAAGGTCGACACGAGGAAGGTGAAGAGGCCGGCGACGACCCACCCGACCGGGGAGACGAAGAGCGCGCCGAGGTCGCGCCCCGCGATCGCCGCGACGTTCGTGAGCCCGCTCGGCGCGAAGAAGGCCTGCAGCGCGTCGGCGGCGCCTGGCTGGGCGGGTGCACGGAACTCCTCCCTGGCCCTCCGCCGGCCCGTGGCCGGGGGCGGGGATGAGGCTGCCCGCGTTGGCGCGGGGCGCGGCGCGACGGCCACCGCGGCTCTGCGCTGGCTGTTGCGCTTGCGCGCCTTGCGGCGCGAGGACTTGCTCACCCTTCCCCGTTCGGCGTGGTCGTCGCCTCGAGAAAGACGTCTTCGAGCGTGAGCGTCCTCGCCTGCACCTCCTGCAGGCCGAAGCCCGCCTCGACCAGCGCGCGCGAGAGCACCTCTCGCAGGTCCGGCCGGTTGGTGATCACGACCGCGTCGACGACCTCTGGGTCGTCGTCGAGGATCCTCACCTCCTCCACGCCTTCAACTGCGCGCAGCGCGCTCTCCACCGCGGCGGGCTCGCCCCGCACGGTGAGCTGGATCTCCTGGCTGCGCCCGCTGCCGAATCGCTGTGCGAGGCGCTGCGGCGAGCCGTCCGCCACGATGCGGCCGCGATTGATGATCACCACGCGCTCGCACGTGGCCTCGACCTCCGAAAGGATGTGGCTCGAAAGGATCACGGTCCGCTCGCGACCGAGGCGCTTGATGAGGTCGCGGGTCTCGCGCGTCTGCGCCGGGTCGAGGCCGGCGGTCGGCTCGTCGAGGATGAGCAGCTCGGGCTCGTGAACGATCGCCTGCGCAAGCCCAACGCGCTGGCGAAGGCCCTTCGACAGCCGGCCGATTACATCGTCGTGCCGGTCCTCGAGGCCGCACGCCTGCAGCGCGGCGTCGACGCGTGACCTCCTCGCCGACGGCGCTACGTGACGCAGCTTGCACACGAAGTGGAGGAACCCGCTCACGCGCATCTCGTCGTACAGGGGCGTCGTCTCGGGCAGGTAGCCGACGCGCCTGCGGACGTCGAGCGACCGGCCGCGCACGTCGAAGCCCGCCACGGTCGCGGAGCCGGACGTCGCGCCGACGTAGCCGGTGAGGATTCGCATGGTCGTCGACTTGCCGGCGCCGTTCGGGCCGAGGAAGCCCATGACCTGGCCCTTCGGGACCGAGAACGTTAGGTCCTCGATCGCCACACGCTCCCCGTAGAGCTTGGTGAGCCCCTGGACCTCGATCAAACCGCTGAGAGTCTAGTGAGTGATGCCGAAGGTTCCGAGGTCTCCGCGCGGTTCGTCCCAGTCGACGTCCACGCCGGTGACGTGCGCGCCGCGCGGCCCGCGGCGGAGGACGGCTACCAGCGAGTCGAGCGGCCCGGGATCGCCCTCCGCGGTCACCTCGACCGTGCCGTCGGGCAGGTTGCGCACCCATCCACGCAGCCCGAGCGGCCGCGCGGCGTCGACGACGAACCAGCGAAAGCCGACCCCCTGCACCTCTCCATGCACGACCGCGTGCATCCGCCGCACGGTTCCCACACTAGGCTGTGCACGTGCTGTCGAGCATCGTCGCAATCGGGGACGAGCTGGTCGGAGGTTTCACGCTCGACACCAACTCGCACTGGATGGCGGAGCGCCTGCGCCTCCTCGGATACCCGGTCAAGCGCGTCACGCAGATCCGCGACAAGCCGGCCGAGATCGTCGAGCAGGTCCACCGCGAGCTCGCCGACGCGGACATCACCGACGTCTTCTTCACCGGCGGGCTCGGACCGACGCCGGACGACCGCACCTTCGCCGCTCTGGCCGACGGCCTCGGGCGCAACCTCGTGATCTGGGAGGAGACACGCGCGCGCATCGAGCGGCGCGTCAAGCGCATGCACGAGGCCGGGCTGCTCGAATCGCCCGAGGTGACCGAGGGGAACCTGCGCATGGCGCGCATCCCGGATGGCCCGAAGCACGTGTTCCGCAACCGCCGCGGCATGGCGCCCGGCGTCGTCTACGAGGAGAACGGCAAGCGGATCTTCGTCCTGCCCGGCGTGCCGCTCGAGATGAAGGGGATCTTCACCGAGGAGCTCGAGCCGGAGTTCCTCGCCGCGGGGTCAGCGGCGACCGTGCGCGAGGTGCGCTTCACGTTCGCCGTCGAGGCGCGCTTCTACCCGCTGATGCGCGAGCTGGAGGAGAAGTACCCGGCGATCTCGGTCGGCTCGTATCCGAACTTCGAGACCAAGGAGCTCGTCATCCGGGTTCTCGGTGCGGACCCGAAGCAGGTCGACGAGGTCGTCGGCGTGGTGCGCCGCCGCTCCGAACAGCTCGGCATGAGCTAGGCGCGGAGCTTCTTCTCGAGCAGCGCCCGCTCCGCCGGGTTCTGTGACAGCTCGAGCGCGCGCAGGCGCGCCTGCCGCGCCAGCTCCTTCTCGCCAAGCCGGTCGAGAAGCTCGGCCCGCGTTGAGTGGAAGAGGTTGTAGTCCGCGAGCGCGAGGGACAGGTCGTTCACCTCGCCGAGGGCCACCTCGGGGCCCGCGACGTGGCTCATCGCGACGGCGCGGTTCAGCCGCACGACGGGCGTGTCGGTGAATGTGAGCAACGCGTCGTACAGCAGCGTGATCTGGCGCCAGTCGGTGTCCCTCCACGCCGCCGCCTCGGCGTGGACCGCGGCGATCGCGGCCTGGAGCTGGTAGGCGCCCGGCCGGCCGATTGCGGCCGCGCGGTTGAGCACCGTGACGCCGTCGGCGATGGCGCGGCGGTCCCACAGTGCCCGGTCCTGGTCCGCCAGCAGGACCAGCTCGCCGGCGGCGTCAAACCTCGCCGCCGAGCGGGCGAGGTTCAGGCGCATCAGCGCGATGAGGCCGAGCACCTCCGGCTGGCCGGGCATCAGCGAGTCGAGCAGGCGCGCGAGCCACAGCGCGTCCTCCGCCAGGTCGCGCCGCATGCCCGACTGCTGCCCTCGGCTCAGGTAGCCCTCGTTGAACATCAGGTAGAGGACGGCGAGGACGGCCTCGAGCCGCGGCGGCAGCTCTTCGCCCTCGGGCACGCGGAACGGGATGCCGGCCGCGACGATCTTCCGCTTGGCGCGCACGATGCGCTGTGCCATCGCGGTCTCGGCGACCAGGAAGGCGGATGCGATCTCCGAGGTCGTGAAGCCGGCGACCGCGCGCAGCGTCAGCGCCACCTGCACGTCCTGCGCAAGCGCGGGGTGGCAGCAGGTGAAGATCAGGCGGAGGCGATCGTCGCCCTCCGGCTCACTCACGTTCGAGCGCTCGAGGAGCGCGACCTTCTCCGACCATTTCCGATCGCGGCGAAGCAGGTCGATCGCCCGCCTTCGCGCCGTGGTCATCAACCAGGCGCCCGGGTTGTCCGGGATGCCGGTCTCGGGCCACCTGTCTAGCGCAATGACGAGGCTGTCCTGGACGACCTCCTCGGCGATGTCGAAGTTGCCCAGGACGCGGACCATCGCGGACGTCAGGCGGCCGGCCTCCTCGCGGAAGACGGCCGCAACTGCGTCGCGCGTGACCGACCGTTTGTGGTCCAGGCCTCCTATCGTTCCATGGCCGCGGGCTGCTCGACGGCCGGCCAGATCTCGACCGGGCCGGCAGGCCACGACTTCGCCATCTCGAGCGCCTCGTCGTAGTCCTTCACATCCACGACCGCGAAGCCTCCGATCACCTCTTTCGACTCGATGAAGGGGCCGTCGGTGACCATCGGCTCGCCCCTGTCGTGGCGCACGGTCGTGACGGTCTTGTACCCCTGCAGCTGCTCGCCGCCGGTGATCTTGGCGCCGTACTTCTGGAACCACTGCCCGGCGCCGCCCATCGACGCCTGGATCTGCTCGGGCGTCATCTTGTCCCAGCTGTCCTGGTCCTCGCGCGTGCCGACGAAAAGCAATACGTACTTCATGACTGCGCACCATCCTGTGAGTGATCGACTACCGGCCGGATCTCCACGGTGCCCGGCCACTCCTTCGCCATCGCGAGCGCCTCGTCAAGGTCCGCGACGTCGATGACCGCGAAACCGCCAATGACCTCCTTCGACTCGATGAAGGGGCCGTCGGTGACCACGATCTTTCCGTTTCGCCTCGAGACTGTCGTCGCGGTGCTCGGGCCCTGGAGCTCGTGCCCGCCGACGACCTTGCCGTTTCGGTAGTACTTCTCGAACCACTGGCTCGATTTCTCATAGTCGGCCATCACGCCGGCGCGCTCGGCATCCGGGAGCTGCTCCGCGCCTTCCATCGTGCCGCCGAACAAGAGAACGTATTTCATGGGATCACCTCCACTCGAGACGACGAATGGGCAGGGTTGAATTTGACAAGTCCCCTCCCCTCCCTCCCCGCGAGCGGGGAGGGTGCCTTTTTATCCTCCGGCAGTCAGCTCCCTGTGAACTCGGGTTCTTGTTTGGAGAGGAACGACATGATGCCGATCGCCGCGTCAGTGCTCAGGGCCGCGCGGGCGAAGTTCTCCGACTCGATCGCCAGCGCCTGCTCGAGGGGAAGGTCGAAGCCTCGGCGCACCGCGTCCTTGATCATCCCGATCGCGAACGTCGCGGCCTTCGCGAGCCGCGCCGCCGCTTCGTTCACCGTGGCCTCGAACTCCACGGGCGCCACCGCGCGGTCGACCCATCCGACCGTCTCTGCCTCGCGCGCCGAGAGGCGCGACGACTCGATCAGGAACCGCAGCGCCCTCGCCCTGCCGATGAGCCGCGGGAGCCGCTGCGTGCCGCCGGCGCCCGGGATGATGCCGAGCGCCGCCTCGGTCTGCCCGATCTTCGAGCGGCCGTCCTCGACCATGATCCGGTAGTCGCAGCAGAGCGTCAGCTCGCTGCCGCCGCCGAGGGCGTGGCCGTTGATCGCCGCGATCACGGGCTTCGGGCACGCCTCCACGGCGTTGAAGTGCGCATTCATGCGCTTCATCAGCCCGCCGATCTGGTCGACCGCGTCGGGTGCGCTGCGATCGATCGTCGCCATCGACGTCAGGTCGGCGCCGACGCTGAAGTACTTCTCGTACGCCGACGCCAGCACGACGACGCGAACCGATGGGTCGTCGCCGAGCTCGCCGAACGCCGCCGCGAGCTCCTTCATCAGGTCCTCGGCGATCGCGTTGTTGCCGTTGCGGTGCATGACCACGCGGGCGACCGGCCCGTCCCGCTCTACGTCGACCGTCTCCCCCACGTCAGGCTGTGAAGAGCGGGATTCCGCCGGCGACCTCGATGACCGCGCCCGTGATGTAGCCGGCTTCGTCGCTGCAGAGGAACGCGATGGTGTTCGCGATGTCCTCGGGCTGGCCGAACCGCTTGAAGACCGTGCGGGCGCGGAAGCGGTCGTACATCGGGTTGCCACTTGCCGCGGCCTTCCCCGCCTCCGACTCGATGATGCCCGGCGCGATCGCGTTCGCGGTGATGTTGTGGCGGCCGCCCTCCAGGGCGGCGGTCTTGGCGAGGCCGATCAGCGCGGCCTTGGTTGACGAGTAGCTCGCCTGCCCGAAACCGCCGAGCGTGCCCGCGACCGACGACATGAAGATCAGCCGGCCCCATTTGTTCTCGACGAGGTACGGCCACACCTCTTTCGTGCAGTTGAACGCGCCCGTGAGGTTCACGCGCACGTCGCGGTCCCACAGCTCGTACGACTGGTTCGGGATCTGGGCAGCGTGGTCGAGCGTGGCCGCGTTGTTGACCAGGATGTCGATCTTTCCGAACTGGTCCTTGACCTTCTTGAAGACGTCGCGCACCTGCTCGCGGTTGGTCACGTCCATCTTGATCGCGAGCGACCTGCGGCCCATCTTGCGGATCTCGTCGGCGGTCGAGTTCGAGTGCACCCAACCCTGCGACACCGCCACCTGCGCGAGCATGCTGCCCTGCGCCTCGGCGGTCTGCTGCAGCTCGGGGTCGTCCTCGACCAGCACGTCGGTGATGACGACGTCCGCGCCGTTGCGCGCGAGCGTCAGCGCGTCCTGGCGGCCGAGGCCGCGCGACGCGCCGGTGATGACTGCGACCTTGCCGGTCAGATCGAACATGTCCGCCCCCTACTTCAGCCGGATGGTGCCGCGCGAGCCCGAGATCGCGCGTGAGATGACGAGCCGCTGGATCTCCGCGGTGCCCTCCCAGATCTGGTAGATCTTGGCGTCGCGGAACCACTTCTCGACCGGGTACTCCTTGATGTATCCGTAGCCGCCCAGGACCTGGATCGCGTCGGTGGTCACCTCCATGGCGACGTCGGCGGCGAAGCACTTGGCCATCGAGCCCTCGGCGCGCTGGAACGGCTGGCCCTGCGTCGCCATCCACCCGGCGCGCCAGATGAGCAGCCGGGCCGCATCGATCTTCATCGCCATATCGGCGAGCTTGAATCCGATGGCCTCGTGCTGCCAGATCGGCTTGCCGAACTGCTTCCGGTCGAGCGCGTACTCGAGGGCAAACTCGTACGCCGCGCGCGCGATGCCGAGCGCTCCGGCCGCGACGCTCGGACGCGTCGCCTCCAGCGTGGTCAGCGCGCCGAGCGCGCCCGGGCCGGCATTCTCGGCATCCGGTTCGCCACCGAGACGGTGGTCGAGCGGCACGTGGCAGTCGTCGAGGATCACCTGCGCGGTGTGGCTCGCGCGCACGCCGAGCTTCTGCTCCTTGCGGCCCATCTTCAGGCCGGGCGTGCCCTTCGGCACGAGGAACGACGCGATGCCGGAGGGACCCTTCGCGGGATCCGTCTGGGCGTAGATCACGTGGTAGTCCGCGATGCCGCCGTTCGTGCAGAACTGCTTGGTTCCGTTCAGCACGTACCCGTCGCCGACGCGCGTCGCGCGCGTCTTCATCGCGAGCGCGTCCGAGCCGGAGTCCGGCTCGGTCAGGCCCAGGCCGCCGATCACCAGCCGGTCCGGGTTCGTGAACTCGGGCAGCCATCGCTTCTTCTGTTCCTCGGTGCCGCTCGAGCGGATGCCCGCGATCGCGAGGCCCATCGAGTGGATGCACACCGCGATCCCGGCGCAGCCCCACGACAGCTCCTCGGTGAGGATGAGCTCCGTGAGGTAGTCGAGGCCCTGGCCGCCGTACTCCTCGGCGATGAACGCGGCCGGCGTCAGGCCGAGCCGGTGAGCCTTCTTGACGATCTCGTACGGAAACTCCTCGGTCTCGTCGAAGTGCGCCGCCTTCGGTCGCATCTCGTTCACGGCGAACTCGTGCGCGAGGTCCTTGATCGCCCTCTGCTCTTCGGTCAGTGTGAAATCCAGCGGCAAGCCTTAGTCCTCCGTCGAGTACTCGGCGACGCCCTTGGTGAGGATCACGTCGCCATCCTGGTTCACGGCCTTGAGCGCGAGCCTGCCGGCGTCGTCCGTCTCCTCCGCGCTGAAGGTCACGGTGTCGCCGGGCCGGACCATGCCCGCGAAGCGGCACGCGACGCGCCGCAGCTTCAGCGGTCCGCCCGCCGCCCTCGCGGCAACAACGGCCGCGATGCTCATCTGCAGCATGCCGTGGGCGATGACGCCCGGCAGGCCGACGGACTTCGCGAAACGGTCGTCGAGGTGGATCGGGTTCTCGTCGCCGGACGCGCGAGCGTACGCGGCGATCTGCTCCTGCCGGAACGTGACGGTCTGCTCGGCGCTCATGCGCTCCTGATGACGAAGAGCGCGCGCGAGTGGCAAAGCTGCTCGCCGGCCTCGGACTTGCTGTCGGCCTCGAGGGTGACGAAGCGCAGGCCGCGGCGGTTCTGGTCCGAGGTCACCGTCGCCTGCGACGTGACCTTCTCGCCGACCTCCGGGTGGCGCTCCCACGTGAACTCCTGCTCGGCGTGGAGCAGGCGGCCGAAGTCGACCGCGGCGTCCGAGTCGCCGAAGAGCTGCGGCGCGGTCGCGCCGAGGCAGTAGACGGCGGCGTAGGTCGGCGGCACGCCCTCGGCCGGGTCGGCGCCGATCGCCCACGCGAACGCGGCGACGTGCTCGGAATCGATGTCGACGGTCACCGGGTCGTACTGCTTGCCCTCGATTCCCAAGACTGCTAGAGGGTAAGCGGTTGCTCTAGCTCCGCGCGGGGCGCGTCCTCCTGACCACGCGGCGGAGCATGAGCGGACGCAGCTGCGCCCACGACTCCATGACGCCGGCGCGCGTCTCGGCGGCGGTGTCCGGCGGCCCGTACGCCGCGATGACGAAGCCACCTGCAAGGGCGCGCGCGGGCCCCTCGACCTCCGGGAACAGGCGCGAAAGCCTGCGGCCGAGCTCTAGCGGCGTTTCGCCCGGCAGCACCGACGCGCCCGCCAGGCGCGCGAGCACGAGCGTCCGCCGCCAGACGCCCATGACGGTGCGGGGCCTCAGGTAGCGCGACACGAAGACGGCGGTCAGGGCCATGAGCGCGAGCAGGACCGCGATCACCCTGGTCAGCGTGCCGGCGTCCGGGATGCCGAACTTGAAGCCGCCGTTGGAGCCGCCGGTGCCGGTGGCGTCGCCCTGGTTCCCGCCCGGCCTGCCGGTCTCAGGGTTGCCGCGCGGGTTCCCGGTCCCGGTGTTCCCGGTGGTGTTGCCGGGACACAGGTTGTCGTTGATGCAGATGTTGGTCGTGTCCGAGCGGCCGCGGGTGATCGGGCTGTAGTTCGGGTCCGGCGTCGGCTCGAACGGGATCCAGCCGTAGCCCGGGAAGTAGACCTCGACCCAGGTGTGGGCGTCCGACGCGGTGACGACGTTGCGGTTCTGGTCGGCGCGGAACGTGCCGCCGCCGAAGCCGTTGACGAGCCGGGCCGGGATGCCGAGCAGCCGCAGCATGTCGCCCATCGCGGTCGCGAAGTACTCGCAGTAGCCGGCCTTCGTCGTGTTGAGGAAGTAGTCCATGCGGTCGGTGCCGGGCGGCGGATTGCCGGGGTTCAGCGTGTAGCGGAAGTTCTGGCGGAAGTAGTTCTGGATCGCGGTCGCGATGTCGTAGACGTTCGTCTTGCCGGCGGTGATCTGCTGCGCGAGGCTGAGCTCCATCTTCAGCACCTCGGGCGGCCGGTAACCGCTGGGCGGCACCGTCATGTACGGCTCGAGCCAGCCGGAGTAGTCCGTGCCCGCGGTGCGCAGGTCCGCCTCGAACACGTTGGGAAACTCGCTCGTGATGTTGTAGCCGCCCTTCGAAGTCGGCGGCGTGCGCGTTTCGAGGCGGTCGATGGTGAGCAGGTTGGAGGCCTCCGACGTCGGGAAGCCCTGCGGCACCACCTGGCTCGCGACCGTGTCGCGGTCGGCCTTGACCATTTCGCCCGGATAGAAAAGGAGGTTGACGTTCCCGGGCGGCGGCACTGACATGTTGACGGTGAAAGTGGCAAACGTCTCGTTCACGTAGCTCTCGGAGTAGGGCGGCTGGCTCCCGCGCGAGATCGGCTCGCGGAGCGCGACCGCGGTGTCGTATCGCCACTCGCCGTTGACCTGCTGCGTCACGTTCACTCCGCGGAAGTAGCGCGGCCCGATATAGCTGCCCGCGACCGTGTAGGTGAAGACGACGGCGGTCGACTTCTTCAGCTGGCCGGCGAGCCTGACGTCGGTGTTGAAGCCGGTCGTGCCCGCGCCGTTGCCCGGGCCGTTGATCGCGTCGGCGGGATGGTTGAGCTCCTGCTGGAGCTGCGCCCACGTCGAGAACAGGCTCGACGCGGTCGTCGCGGTGCGGTCGATCGTCGATAGCGGCGGCAGCATGATGCCGGCGACGATCAGCACGGCCGTTGCGACAAGACCGCTCTCCCAGAAGTCCCACTTCGCGTCGCCGGTGAACTTGACGTGCGCGCGCACCGCCTTCGCGACCGAGCCGGTGTAGTTCGTCCACAGCAACAGCGCGAAGGTCAGGACGAGGAACGCGAGCGTGTACCCGTTCTGGTCCCTCGGGTAGTTCAGGACGTTCGTCGCGAATGCGGCGGCGCCGGGGATGAGCCCGATCAGCGGCTGCCGCCAGCGCAGCACGCACCACGCGAGCCATGCGCCGGCGACCCACATGAGCCACACGATCACGAACAGCACGAACGCGTTGTCCGCGAACGCGCTGCCGTCCTGCATTCGCTGCGCCCACGTCTGCACGAGTGCGAAGCCGGTGGGATCCTCGGGGTGGAACTGTCTGAATGCAGGCGCGGCGTCGAAGGCGGCGACGATCGGGCCGGCGGCCATGCCCACGCCGACGCAGAGCCACCACGGCAGCGGCGTCGCGGCGAGGATCGCCATCAGCGCCGCGCCCGCGAGAGCGACGAGCGGCGCGGTGTCGATGCCCATCACGACCCACGACGCCGCGACCGTCGACCGCGAGATGACGATGACGAGGAGGAACACGATCCCCGCCGACCACAGGGCCGACCCGGGCACAAGCGCGCGTGCGCGCTCCCACCGCGTCAGCACCGGCGGGCGGTCAAGCGATGCGTATTGCATCTCTCGTCCTCACCAGGCGGGCGAAGTCGTCGCCCTTGCGCACCACGTACAGGTCGACGTCCTGCCCGAGGTCGAAGCTCGGGTTGCTGTCCGGGCCGCCGAAGCTCGCCGGGTCGACGTAGAACACGATCAGCGTCGTGCCGCGCCCGCGGACGGCCTCCAGAAGCCGCACCCAGTCGGGGCTCGCGCTCGGCGTGATGACGGCGATGGCGCGCCGCGGCAGCCGGCGCATGCGATCCCACGCGAGCGCCTGCGAAAGCGACGTGTTCCCGTCGGCCTGCGCGATCGCGAGGTAGTCGAGGATCAGCCGGTCCTGGCGCAGCGCGCGGTGCGGCTCGAGGAACGTGCCGCGGCCGTCGTTGGCGATCAGCCCGACCTGCCGGCCGCGGCTGTAGACCTGCGAGGTCATCGACGCCGCGAGGCTGATCGCGTACTCGACCGTCGACTCCTCGCCCTCGCCGAAGTGGACCTTGCGGTCGAGGTCGAGAAGGATCCAGATGTCGGTCGTGAGCGGTTGCTCGAACGTCTTCGACATCAGCCGGCCGTGGTGCGCGGAGAGCGGCCAGTGGATGCGCCCGAAGCTGTCGCCGGACGTGTAGTCGCGGACGCCGCCGGTCTCGGGAGGGTAGTCCGCCCACGCGCCGAAGCTCGGTGACACGCCGATCTGCTGCGCGCTCGACGCGAGCAGCTCCGGGATCGGGCGGACACGCGGGTACACGAGCACCGTGCTGCGGTCCCGCAGGCGGACCTCCTGGCTGAAGAGCCCGAACGGCTCCTGCACGCGCATCGCGGTCGGGCCGAACGTCATCCAGCCGCGGCGGCGGTAGACGCCGCGCGCGCGCCACGTGACCGGCTCGCCGCCCGCTGAGAAAACGCGGCCCGGCTGGTAGTCCGGGATCTGCCCGAGGTCGCGGATCTCGAGCCACGGCGCCGGGATCCAACCGGTCTTCCTGACCTTGAAGGTCTCCTCGAACGGCTCGCCGACGGTGGGCGTACCGGGGTCGAGGTGGCGCGTGAACGTGATGCGCCGCACGACGAGGCGCGGCCACGCCCAGGCCATGACGAACAGCAGGCACAGCGCGTAGGCGAGGGCGTAGCCCGGCCGCACCGCGGTCAGGTACGTCATGACGAGCAGGAGGACGAGGGCTACCGCGAGGGCTACCTTGCTCATCGCGAAGGCGCCGGCTTCCCCCTAGGCGTCATAGGCAAGCTGGGGAACGTGCTCCCGCTCGAGCAGGCTCGCGACGAGCTTCGCCGCGCTCTGCCCCTGCATCTCGGCGTTCGGCCGCAGGATGATGCGGTGCGCGAGCACCGGCTCGGCCAGCGTCTTCACGTCATCGGGGATGACGTACGACCGGCCCTGGATCGCGGCGTACGCCTGCGACGCGTGGAAGAGGTTCAGCGTGCCGCGCGTGCTCGCGCCCAGCGCGACCTCGGGGTTGCCGCGGGTGCGACCCACGATGCGCGCGATGTACTCGCGCAGCTCCGGCTTGACGAAGACCTCGCGGATCGCGCTCTGCGCGAGCTTCAGCTCGTTCGGCGAGACGACCGGCTGCAGCTCGAGCATCGGCGACTCGACCTTGTGCTTGCCGAGCAGGTCGGCCTCCGCCTTGTCGGACAGGTATCCGAGCCTCACCTTCATCAGGAAACGGTCGAGCTGCGCCTCGGGTAATGGGAACGTGCCCGAGTACTCGACCGGGTTCTGCGTCGCCATGACCATGAACGGCTTCGGAAGGTCGTGCGTCTCGCCGTCGATGGTGACCTGCCGCTCCTCCATCGCCTCGAGGAGCGCCGACTGAGTCTTGGGGCTCGCGCGGTTGATCTCGTCCGCGAGCACGATCTGCGCGAAGACCGGGCCGGGGCGGAACTCGAAGTCCGACGTCTTCTGGTTGAAGGCGCGGACGCCGGTGACGTCGGAGGGAAGGAGGTCGGGCGTGAACTGGATGCGGCGGAACGAGCAGTCAAGCGAGCGCGCGAGCGACTTCGCGAGCATGGTCTTGCCGACGCCCGGTACGTCCTCGATGAGGAGGTGGCCCTCGCAAAGGAGCGTCACGAGGCACAGGCGCACCTCGTCCTCCTTGTTGACGATCGCGCGACCGACGTTGGACATGACTGCATCTGCGACGCGTAGGACGATGTCTGATCGCTGCTGCTGCATCAACGCTCTCCCCTCAATTTCCGGCCCTCTTCGGGATTATAGGTATGGCCTTCTGCGACACCGCTTAATACGATCGGGTACCCCCAAAGGTTCCGCGACGTGCCGTTACGCGATCCGGCGTCGGAGCGTGAGGTGATTGAAGACCTGATGAAGATGCGATTTCCGGCGGTGATTCTTCTGATCGGCATCGCCGCTGCGGCGTGCGGATCGGCCGGCACGCCGCTCGGGGTTCCGCTCACGGCGCCCCAGCTGAAATACCGGCTGATCGACAGGTTCGGGCCGCCTGCGTACTGCGACCCGGACTTCTATCCCCTGGCGCGCCTCGACGTAGAGCGGGCGAACGCGGACGCGATGTACGAGAAGATCCGATCCCAGGCCGACGTGTTCGACGCGATCGCCGAGCATGAGCATCTGCCGCTCGGCGGCTTGGACGAACCGCAGAAGCTCCTCCTGTATCGCGGCTACAAGCTGCTCAGCGTCCTGGCCCTGACGCGGGACGGCGACGCCTACAGGTTCTCGTACACCGCCGCGGGCAAGACCGCCTTTCTGAAGGTCGCCGGCACCGTGCGCACCGATGGCGTCATCACCGTCACGTCGCAATCGCCGGGCGACCGCCCCAACTGCCCGATCTGCCTGTCGGCGACGACGCTGATCGCGACGCCGGCCGGTGACATCGCCGTCACGAGGATCGAGCCGGGCATGCTTGTCTGGAGCGTCGACGCGTCGGGCGCTCGCGTGCTCGAGCCGGTGCTGAAGACCGGGAGCGTGGCGGTGCCGGCCGGCCACGTGATGGTCCGCCTATCGCTCGCCGACGGAAGGACGGTGCTCGCGTCGCCCGGGCACCGGCTCAGCGACGGCCGCACGCTCGGATCGCTGAAGGTGGGCGACGTCGTCGACGGCGCGCGCGTGAGCGATTGGCGGCTCGTCCCTTACGACGGCGCGCGCACGTACGACCTGCTGCCGGCGGGCGCGACCGGGTTCTACTGGGCCGACGGAATCCCGCTGGCGAGCACGCTGTCCGGCGCCGCCTAGGAGACCTCTTCCTCTTCGACCAGGCGCAGATGGCCGCTGACGTTGAGGCCGAGGTGCCGGGCGAAGAAACCCGCGACGCGCTCGACGTACAGCGGCCGGTCCGCGAAGTACGCGCCGGTGTGCGGCGCGCCCTGGACGATCCAGATCTCGCGCGGACCGCGGTATGCCTCGTAGAGGCGCCGGCTGTGGTTGACGGACGTGATCTCATCCGCCCCGCCGTGGATGAAGAAGAGCGGCCGCGGCTCGAGCGCGCTGAGCACCGAGATCGGGCTGCAGTCCGCGAGCCGGCTGCCGCTGCGCGCGCGCAGCATCACGCCGGCAAGCCACACGAACGGCGCACCCGGTAGTCGCGCACGGTGGCGGACGTTCTCGACCAGCAGCGTGCGCAGGTCGCTGAAGGGGCTGTCGAGCACGAGCGCTTCGACACCCGGCTCGCCCGCGGCGCCGAGCAGCGACACGACCGCGCCCATCGAGTAACCGAGGAGGCCGATGCGCGCGTTCGCGATGCGCTTGCGCGCGAACGCGATGGCGGCCTGCAGCTCGAGCACCTCTTTGATGCCGAACGTCACCGGCGCGCGGTCGCTCCCCGACATGCCGCGGTACGAGTAGAGGATCACGTTGAAGCCCTTGCGCCACAGCGCGACCGCGATCCCGAGCGCGCCCTGGCGCTGGCCCTTGTGCCCGCCCGAGATGATCACCGTCTGCGGCGAGCCGGGCTGGCGGAAGTACCAGGCGCCGAAGTTGACGCCGTCCGCGGTGACCAGGTCGACGTCCTCGTAATCGGCCTGGAACTCGTACGGCGTGAAGCTGAAATCGTCGAGGTAGAAGGGCCGCATCGGCACGAAGGCGCGGTAGTAGACGACGTACGCCAGGACGACATAGACGGCGACAAGAACGAGTGGGATGACCACGGCGTACGGCATGGGGTGACTCAGCGCGAAGCTTACCGGCGGCGGCGGCTCCGCGCCGCCTTCGCGGCCTGGCCGGCGCGGCCCTCCTCGTAGCGCGCGAGCACGAACAGAAGGAGGCTCAGCCGGTTGAGCCACCGCCGCACCTCCGGGTTGCGAATTCCTCCGACGCGCTCGAGCGTGACGCAGCGCCGCTCGGCTCTTCGCGTGACCGTGCGGGCCACGTCGAGCGCCCCGCTCGCCGGCGTCGAGCCAGGCAGCACGAAACCGTCCGGCATCGGCACCTCGGCCTCGAGCTCGCCGACGAGCGCCTCGAGTCGGGCGACGTCCTGCGCGCTCACGGCGGCGAAGGTCTTCGACTGCTCCGGGTTGGTGCTCAGCTCCGCGCCCAGCGTGTACAGGCCACGCTGCAGCTCCTCGCAGACCTCGCGCACGCGGGTGTCGCCCGTCAGGGCCTTCGCGAGGCCGAGCGCGCTCGACGCCTCGTCCACCGTGCCGTAGGCCTCGATTCGCGCGTCGTCCTTCGCGAGCCGCCCGCCGCCCAGGAGCCCGGTGGTGCCATCGTCGCCCTGCCCGGTGAGGGCGAGCATCGGTTTCCTGCGCGCGCGCGCCACTAACGAAAGATCTTGCCCAGGTCGTAGAGCTCTTGCGGCACGCGCCGCTGCTCGGCGACGACGTCGCGAATCGGCACCACGTGCACGGCGCCGTCGCGGCGGATCGGGATGACGCCGCTCTTGCCCTCGTGGATCAGGTCGGCGGCGCAGGCTCCGAGCCGGGTCGCCCAGATGCGATCGGTCGGCGACGGCGAGCCGCCGCGCTGCAGGTGGCCGAGCACGGTCACGCGCGTCTCGAAGCCCGTCCGCTGCTCGACGCTCGTCGCAAGGAGGTCGCCGATGCCTCGCTTCGACAGGCGCACGTGGCCGAACGCGTCCTTCTCGGCCTGCGCTCCCATCTCCTCCTCGATCTCCGGGATGTGCGCGCCCTCGGCGACGACGATGATGCTGAACAGCCGGCCCTCGCCGCGCCGCCGGTAGAGGTGCTCGACGACGTCGCCAAGGGTGACAGCGAACTCGGGGATGATGATCAGGTCGGCACCGCCGGCGATGCCGCCGATGACTGCGACCCAGCCGGTGTCGCGGCCCATCACCTCGACCACCATCACGCGGTGGTGAGCGGATGCCGTCGTGTGCAGGCGGTCGAGCGCCTCGGTCACGACCGCGACCGCGGTGTCGAAGCCGATGCAGAACTCGGTGACGGCGAGGTCGTTGTCGATGGTCTTGGGGACGCCGACCGTCGGGTAGCCGGCGTCCGCCATCGCGGCCGCGACGCTCAGTGTGTCGTCCCCTCCGATCGGCACGAGCGCGTCGATGCCGTGGTGGCGCAGCGTCGCCATCGCCTTCTCGACGCCCCTGTCGACCTTGAGCGGGTTGGTGCGAGAGGTGCCGAGGATCGTGCCGCCGAGCGGGAGGATGCCGCGCACCTCCTGGGGCACCATCTCGTGGATCAGCCCGGGCTCGAGGCAGCCCGCCCAGCCGTTCTGCACGCCGCTGACCTGGTGGCCGAGCTGAAACGATCGCCGCGCGACCGCGCGGATGGCGGCGTTGAGGCCGGGCGCGTCTCCACCGCCGGTGAGGATGCCGATTCTCATGGCCGGTCTATAGGGTAAGGCCCAACCGTTCGGCGAGAGCCTCCAGCGTCGCGCCCTCGAGGGAGGTGAGCACGACGTCGGCGCGCGAGAGGTCCAGGCCGCCCGTGATCACGTTCGGGACGCCGACGCACCACATGCCGGCGGCCTTCGCGGCGGCGATGCCGTTGGGTGAGTCCTCGATCGCGACGGCGTCGCGCGCGTCGACGCCCAGGCACGCCAGCGCCGCGACGTAGAGATCGGGCGCCGGCTTGACGGCCGCGACGTCGTCGCGGCAGCGGACGCACGCGAAGCGATCCCTGATGCCGAGGCGTTCGAGATGGCCCTTGACCCACTCGCAGCTCGAGCTCGACGCGACGCCGAGCGCCAGGCCTCTCTTCCGGGCCGCGTCCGCCAGCTCGACGACGCCGGGCAGCACCGACTGGGCGAGCACCAGGTCGGCCCGGCGCGTGATTCGTCGGTCGAGCTCCTCCTGCGTGAGGGCACGACCGAGGCGGTGCTCGAGGTCGCCGCGCGGGTCGAACGCCGCGTGGTTCGAGCCGACGATCTCGACCCAGCGGTCGAACGGCAGCGTCTCGCCGTGCGCCTGGTACAGCTCGAGCCAGGAGCGGTAGACGGGCTCTTCGGTGTCGAGGATCAGCCCGTCGAAGTCGAAAACGAGCGCCTTAACCCCCATGCCGAGGACTTAGTATCGCGACACATTTCCGTGGCCGAGAGCGACGCGCAGATAGAGACCAGCAAGCGTTCGTTTACCGCGGGCCTGCCCAGCGGCTTCCTCGTCATCCTGCCGGGCATCGCGCTCGTCGCGCTGGTGGCGGTGCTCATCGTGATTTTCGGCTTCCTCGATTCGTCGCACTACACGTCGCTTGCGAATCTCTTCACGCCAGACCCGGCGGCCGCGGCGGGCACGGTCGCGGTGGCCGGCGGCGCCGAGGGCGTGACGCTCGGGATCGTCATCTGGGCGGTGATGTACGGCATCCAGACGACGTCGTCGCGCTACTCGATGCGGATCATCGACATCTTCACGCGCAACCCGTGGAACGTCCTCGTCTTCGGCTTCGCCCTGGCGTCGATCCTCTACACGTTCCTTGTCCGCGCGGAGATCAAGCCGAACTACGTGCCCATGTGGAGCGTCAGCGTCGCGGTGGCGCTCGCCCTCGCGAACTTCGCCGTGCTCCTGCCCTACGTGATCTACGTCTTCAACGTCATGCGCGCCGAGTCGCTGATCAAGGGGATCCGCACGCGCGCGACGCGCGCGGTCCGCGACTATGCGGCAGGCAAGGGCGGGAGGAATTGCCGCGCGAGCGTGATGACGTGCATCTCGCAGGCGACGGACATCGTGATCGGCTCGATCCAGCTCGGCGACATGCCGGTCTCGATCTACGGCATCGAGACGCTCGCCCACTTCATCGCCGACGACTACCTGCCCGCGAAGAAGAAGTTCCGCGCCGACTGGTTCCAGGTCAGCCACGCCGACCTGCCGGGCGCCTCGGACCAGATCCTCGCCGAGGTCAACCGCGCGCGCACGTGGGTCGAGTACACCATCATGTCGAGCTTCGTCGACATCGCGGGCCTCACCCCGGTGCACCGTCGCGAGGCGATGCATGCGATCGCGCTCGCCACGCGAAACATCGGGCTCGCAGCGATCGAGGTCGGCGAGCCCGAGGTCGCGGACCTCAGCCTGCGGTTCTTCAACACCTACCTCCGCGTCGCGATCAACCGCGAGGCCGCGACCTTCGCGTCGACGACCATGAACGAGTACCGCCGGCTGGCGATCGGCGCGCTGGAGTGGCGCCCGGACCTGTCCGTCGACGCGGCGTCCCACCTCCTGCGCTACGGCCGCCACTTCGACGAAGCCGGCATGCCGGCGATCTACGGCGCCGCGGCGGAGGACGTCGCGGACCTCGCGATCGAGGCGCAGGGCCGCGACCCCGAGGTCACGCGCCGGCTCGCGATGATGCTCGTCCGCAGCCTCGCGGAGCTGATCCCGACCGCGAAGGCGATCGGGCTCAACGGGCTCTTCAAGGCGGTGGTCAAGCTCGCGTTCTGGGCCATGGCCGCCGAGGCGACCGACGTGTCGGGAATCCTCGTCGCCGGCATCGCGGCGATCTCGCCCGACTTCGTGGAGGGCGCGCTCGACCGCATGGAGTCGCTGAAGACCGGCCTCTTCTGGGAGGTCAACGAGCGGGTCATCGCGTTCGACTGGGTCGAGGAACCGCTGCGCAACCAGATCCCGCGACTGCGGGGCGCGCTGCGCCGCGCGAGGTCGGGCTCCATCGAGCCGGAGTCCAGCCCGACCGAGAGTGACATGCTCGTCAAGCCGACGCAGTTCTCGCTGCCGGTCCTGCCGCGCGAGCTGACGGGGAACGGGAAGGGCAACGGCGCACCGTCGGATCCATCCGCACACGCCGAACCGACCGTTTCGAAATCCGCCTCATGACGCAGCGCCTCCTCTTCCTCTCCCAGGCGGACGTCGTGCGCCTGCTCGACATGGATCGCCTGCTCGACGCGCTCGCGAGCGCGTTCGTCGAGCTCAGCGCCGGCCGCACGTCGGTCCCTCCGCGGATCGCCGCGCGCACTCCGGCCGGAGGTCTCCTCGGCGCGATGCCCGGGTTCGTCGGCGGAGTCCTCGAGGCCAAGCTGGTCTCGGTCTTTCCGCAGAACCACGTGCGCGGGATACCGTCGCACCAGGGACTGATCGCGTTGTTCGACGCCGACACCGGCGGCCCGCTCGCGGTGATGGACGGCGTGGCGATCACGGCGATCCGCACCGGCGCGGCCGCGGCGGTCGCGGCGCGCTGGCTGTCCCGCCCGGACGCGCAGGTCCTCACCATCATCGGCGCGGGCGTCCAGGGACGCTCGCACCTGGCGGCGTTCCCGCGCATCCGCAACTTCGGGGAGGTGCGCGTCGCGTCGCGCAGCGTCGAGAAGGCGCAGGCGCTCGCGGCCGAGGCGCCCAACGCGCACGCCGTCGCGAGCTTCGAGGAGGCCGTGCGCGGGTCGGACGTCGTGTGCCTCTGCACCGACGCGCGAGAACCGGTGATCAGGTACGAGTGGCTCAAGCCGGGTGCGCACGTGAGCTCGGTCGGCGGGACGTTCGGGCCCGAGGTCGACGCGCGCACGATCGCGCTCGGCACGGTCTTCGTGGAGACCCGCGACGCCGTGAAGGCCGCGCCGCCCGCCGGGGCGCATGAGCTGCAGGGCCTGCAGCCCGACGCGGTGACGGAGATCGGCGAGGTGATCGCCGGCAACAAGCCGGGGCGGGCGGATGCCACCGAGCTCACGGTGTACAAGTCGACGGGCCACGCGGTCGAGGACGCGGTGGCGGCGAAGCTGGTCTACGACCGCGCCGTGGCCGAGGGCGCGGGCCAGGTGGTGAACCTCTAAGGGGCCCCTCACCCTAGCCCTCTTCCGCGGAGCGGGAGAGGGGATCTTGGCTAGGCCAGGACTTCCTGGCGCTGCGACAGCTGGCCGATCGCCTGCGCGCGGATGTCGCCAAACCCGTCGGCCAGCCCCTTCTTGAGCAGCCTGGCGACCGCGGCCGCCGAGTAAAGCCTCGGGATGAACACGAAGTCGGCGCCGGCCTCGTAGAACCCGAGCGCCTGCGGGATGTGGTCCGTCGTGAGGACGACACGCGCGTGCGGCGCCTGCTGCCGGATCGTGCGCAGGATGCGCAGGTTGCTCGTGCCGCGAAGGATGTCGTCGGTGATGCTCGACACGACGAGCTCCGCGTTCTCGATCCCCGCGTGGTGCAGCGTGTCTGCGTGCGCGATGTCGCCGTACACGACCTTCATTCCGCGGCGGCGCAGCTCGCGCATGACCGTGGGGTTGAAGTCGATGACCATGATCTTGCTCACGAACTCGCGCGCGTCCTCGACCGTGCCCTCGTGCTCGAACTCGTAGAGGATCGAGCTCGCGTCGCGGAAGAACCCGAGGAACACGACCGGGTAATGCGCCTCGTCCTCGGTCTTCTCCGCCGCGTCCGAGTCGAGGTCCTTGAGCCCGACGCCCTTCAGCAGCCCCGCGAGGAGCTTCTGAATCGTGTGGCTGCCGTTGATCATGTAGGTGGACACGACTGAGGTGACCGCGAAGGTGAGGATCACGATCGTCAGCACGTCGGCGTGGATCTGCTTGTACGTCAGGCCGAGAAACGCGATGACGATCGAGAACTCGCTGACCTGCGAAAGGTTGATGGCAGGCACGATGCTGTTGCGCAGCCCGAGCTTCAGCGCGTAGAGGATCGGCACGACGACGATGCGGCTCACGAGCACGAACACCGACGCGCCGGCCACCAGCAGCAGCACGTTTGGAGTGGGCACCGGAATCTGCATCCCGAGCGCGACGAAGAAGAGCGTGACGAAGAAGTCACGGATGCTCACCGCCTTCGCCATGACGTCGAGGTTGTAGGGGAAGGTCGAGAGGCTCACGCCCGCGATGAGGGCGCCCATCTCGCGCGAGAGGCCGATCACGCTGGCGACGCCGGCGACGAAGAAGCACCACGCGAGCGCGGTGACCAGGATGAGCTCCGGCGCCTTCGCAACGGACCGGAAGATGTACGGCAGGACCCACTTCGAGATGGCAAGCGCGCCGCCGACGAGGACGACGCCCTTCAGCAGCGAGAACAGCAGCGGCAGCAGGTTGGGGTTGGTGATGTTGGGCTGCACCGCGAGCATCGCGACGGACCACAGGTCCTGGATGACCAGCACGCCGAGCGTGATGCGGCCGGGGAGGGTGTCGAGCTCCATGCGGTCGTTCAGGAGCTTGACCACGACCAGGGTGCTGGACATGCTCATGCACGCGGCGAGGTAGATCAGCGAGTAGTCGCCGCCGCCGACATGCGCGCCGAGCAGCGCGAAATAGCCGAGGCCGAGGGCGATGCAGATCGGCACCTGCAACGCGCCGGTGACGATCATGGGCGGCCCGGCCGCGGCGAGCTTCTTCAGGTCGATCTCGAGGCCGATGACGAAGAGGAGAAGGATCAGGCCGATCTCGGCAACGGTCTGGATGCTCTCGAGGTTGGTGACCCACTTGAGCCCGATCGGTCCGATCACGACGCCGGCGAGCAGGTAGGCCAGGATCAGCGGCTGCCGGAGGCGCCAGCCGACCAGGCCGAAGACCGCGGCCACCGCGACGCAGATCGCGATGCCCGAGAGGAGGTCGGTGGGGATCGTCACGTGGTGGGGCCCGCGGTGGCGGGCTCGGCGTCGAGGTGCCCCCAGCGCACCCTGAGCGCCTCACGGTCGGCGGGATCGCCCGCGATCGCAAACCTCGGGTGGTGCAGCGCGTCGATGAGCGTGCCCGCGAGCTGGTCGGCGGCGTGCATGCCCTCCTGCGGCGCGCTGCCGTCGCCGATCCACCGGCCGATGCCGCGCGACCGCGTGTTCTGGCCCACACGGGGGCTCGTGCTCCCGAGGCAGAAAAGGGACACGCGGACGCCCGTCCCTTCGACGTGGTGCGCGAGGCCCTCGGTGAACGCCGCGAGCGCCGCCTGGCCGGTGTCATACGGAATGGTGAGCGCGCTGCCGGGATGCAGTCCGCCGTAGGCCACGACGTTCACGATGTGCCCGGACCCGCGCTCCGTCATGTGCGGCAGGAACGCGACCGCGGTGCGCACGGGGCCGACGACGTTGGTCCCGAGCATCCACTCCCAGTCGTGCGTCGAGATCCTGTCCAGCTTTCCCTGCAGCAGAACGCCCGCCGCGTTCACCAGGACGTCGGCGCGCCCGAAGGCCTTCAGCGTGCTGCGCGCGAGGCTCCGCACCGACGAGTCGTCGCGCACGTCGGTCTCGAGCGCGATCGCGCTGTCGGCTGAGCCGAGGCGGAGGATCTCGTCGACCGTGTGTTGCATGCGCGGGCCGTCGAAGTCGGCGACCACGACGCGCGCACCCTGCCTCGCGAGCGCGAGGGCGGCCGCGCGCCCGAGGCCGCTGCCGGCGCCCGTGACGACCGCCACCCTGTCGGAGAAAGCGCCGTGGGCACCCTCGAGCACGACCGCAAAGTTTGCAACAGAGCGGCCGCCGTGCGGACGTTTAGGCCGCTTCCCGCGCGAAGAACAGCGAGGCGACGTACGCCGCCACCGCGATGGCGAAGAAGCCGGCCATGATCATCGAGCTGAAGTCCTCGTTGTAGTTCAGGAAGCTCCCACCGTTGAGCCCTGCTCCAAGGATGGCCACGCCACCGACCCCGGTCGCGATCTTTACCGGTCCGGTCCCAAGCCGCATTGCGCGCACGAAGACGCTGACCGCGCCGATCAGCAGCACCACGCCGAGGACGGCATGCACCTGCAGGAGGAACGGGCCGTGCAGCACGGCCCAGGTGACGCTCTCGGCGACGCCCGAGAAGTACTCGGGCGGGTTGGCGCCGGGGTGGCTGCGCGTGATGTCGACGAAGAGGTTCGTCGCCATTCCCACGAGGAACTGGACGAGGAGCCAGCCGAGCATCACGAGCGACAGCCTCTCGAAGTCCCTCTGCATGGCCGCGGGTATTCTCTCAATGGAATCGCGCGACCATCGGGCCGGTGTCGGTCCAGCCCCGCAGGCCGAGGCGGTGGCGCGCCACGTCGGCCAGCGCCTCGTCAGCGCCGGGCGCAGCGCTCACCGCCAGCGTGCGCGTCGTGCCGTCGCGCGAGACGTCGAAGCGCAGGACGCGCTGGAAGCCCGCGTCGGCGTCGGCCTTCTCGGCCGGCACGTCGACGCTGCCGATCCACAGCCGGCGCAGCCCCTCGGAGCGCGCGACCGAGACAATCCCCTGCAGGACACGGCGGTAGTGACCGCGGCGGCGGTGCGCCTCCAGGGTGAAGCAGTTCCACACGTAGGCCTCACCAGGCGCAGGGTCGAGGTGCAGCGCCAGCTCGCCGACCCACTCGCGCCCCGCGGAGAGCCAGCCGTACGAAACGACCGCGCCGTCTACGACCTGGGCGAAGGCGCGGCACCCGCGGGCAAAACGCGCGGCCATTCGATCGGCGTCGGAGCGCATCGCCTCCGCCAGCAGGGAGGCCGAGGCCGCGCGGACCTCGGTGAAGCCTTCCGCCGGCGGATCGGGCGGCGGACCTGACCGGGTGAGGTCCGCCGCCCAGAGTGTGCTGTGGATCTAGAGCTCGGTCAGAACCGGAAGTGCAGCCGGCGAATCGTGTTGATGACGTCCTCGTCGCCGCTCGCCGAGCCGCCCGGGAAGCGCTGGAAGAACGTCAGGACCGCGTCGGCCGCGTTGTTGAAGTGGATCAGCGCGTCGCAGCCCTCGAAGTTGCCCTTCTCTGCCTCGGACGACCACTTGCCGTCCTTAAGCGTCGCGCGCCACTTGCCGCCCCACGGCCCGTCGACCTGGATGCCGTAGGTGAACTCCTGGCCCTTCGCGACCTTTTCGTCGACCGTGTACTGCCAGAAGACGAACGCGAACGGGAGGATGAGCCCGGCGCTCGCCTCGTCGATCGTCGCGAGCTTGTTCCCGAGCCCGTACTCGATGTCGTACGGGTGGACGCCGTAGTCCATGATCTGGAACGTCCCGTAGAAGCCCGCCGGGACGGGGCCCGCGAACGGGTGGTAGACGAGAAAGCCCTCCCATTCCTGGGGCGTCAGCTCGGACAGCAGTCCGTCGAGCTTCTGCGCGTCCTTCTTGAACCGGTCCAGCGCCTCTTCACGCGACAGCTTGCGGAAGTCGAGCGCGTGGTCGTTCAGCGTCTCGCCCATCACGGTCAGGCCGAGAGCGGTGCCGTCCTTGCCCGCGCGCGCGGCGTCCCAGTTCTTGAAGTAGCCCTCCATGACGTCGATCATGTGGCCGACGAGGTCGCGCGTCTCCCAGCCGGTGCAGCGTGTGTCGACGTTCCAGTTGGCCGGGTCCGAGACGAGACGCGTGAAGTTGTCCCGGTCTCGGCGCATCACGGTCAGCACCGTGTCCTTGCCTTCCGCGGACATCGGGTTGACGGGGGCGATCGTGGCGGTGCTCATCAGTTGGTTGCCCTCCCTTGGACTAGGTTGGTCGGAACGACAATCGGCGTCAGGGTCTCCTCCAGGCGGTCGCGGCGGACCTGGAACCACGGCGGAAGGCTGAGCCCCGAGCCGAGCTGCTCGGGCGTCTCGTCGACGGTGAAGCCGGGCCCGTCGGTGGCGATCTCGAACAGCACCCCGCCCGGCTCGCGGAAGTAGATCGACTTGAAGTACCAGCGGTCGATCACCGGCGTGACGTTGCGGCCGGCCTCGACGAGCGCGTCGCGCCATGCGACGTGCTCGGCGTCGTCGCGGGCACGCCACGCGACGTGGTGCACCGTGCCGATGGACTCCTGGCCCTCGCCGGCCGCGGGGGCCTCGACGATGTCGACGATGGCGTCCGGGCCGCCCCCGCCGGTCTCGAAGCGGGTGCGGTTGCCGTCGCGCGCGGCCTCGAGGAACTGCATCGTGCCGCTCAGCAGCTCGAGCGTCTTCGACGCCTCCGCGACGGTGAGGGTGACCGAGTGGAAGCCCCTGATCGCGTGCTCGGTCGGAACCGGCCCGTCCTTCCACGGCACCCAGCCGTCCTGGCCGGCCTCGGCGGCGATCTCGACCTCGATCCCGTCCGGGTCGCGGAAGGTCAGGACGTCGACGCCGAAGCGCTTGCCGCGCTGGGCGTTCTGGTGCAGCGATTCGAGGCGCGCGGTCCAGTAGTCGAGCGAGCGCTCGGGCACCGCGAAGGACACCGTCGTGACCTGGCCGGTGCCGGTGCGTCGGGCCGGCCACGTCGGCCAGCCGAAGAACGTCATCGCGGTGCCGGGCGAGCCGACGTAGTCCGCGAAGTAGAGGTGGTAGGTGTCGGGCAGGTCCTGGTTGATGCTCTTCTTCACGAAGCGCAGCCCGAGGACGCTGACGTAGAAGTCGACGTTCTTCTGCACGTCGCCCGTGATGCACGTGACGTGGTGGATGCCCGAGATGCTTCCGGTCACTCCGCTACCCCCAAGGGATCCGGATGCTTGCGAACGCATTCATCTTAGTCGCGCTCATCAGTCGCGCCACGCAGGTGTTCGGTGGCCTCCCCGTCGACCCGGCTCCAGATCTCGGCCGCGAGCGGTTCGCGGTCCTCCTCGAGCAGGTGCGCGACCAGCCCGACCGATCTCGCGATCACCGCGAGGCCGCGGCAGACGCGCCACTCGAAGCCAAGCTCGCTCGCGATGGCGCCGATGGCGCCGGTCGCGTTCACGGGCAGCGGGCGTTCCAACGCGACGTTCGCCTCCGCGGAAACGGCCTCCATCAACTCCACGTACCGGCCCGAGAAACCGTTCTCGGCGGCGATCTCCAGCAGGCGCGGCGTGCGCGGGTCGATCGGGCGGTGGATCGGGTGGCCGAGGCCAGGCACGGGTCGCTTGAGCTCGCGCTGCCTCGCGACTATGCCCGCGGCAAGCTCGCGCAGGTCCGCGGAGCCGCCGCCGCCCAGCGGCAGCGCCTCCTGCAGCATGCGCGCGACCTCCTCCGCGGGTCCGCCGAAGCGGTCGCCGATGCCGAGGAGGCCCGCCGCGACCGCGGCCTGGATCGCCTCGGGCGAGCCGAGGTACGTGAGCCTGGCCGCGATCGCGCTCGGCGTGAGACCGTGCTCGACCAGCACCACGACGATCGCGTTGAACACCGTCGACTCCTGCGCTGTCGGCAGCCGGCCGGTGAGCTCGAAGAACGCGAAATCGCCGAGGTTGACGTTGCCGAGCAGGTCGACGAGGTTTTTGCCGCGCACGACGATGTGCGTCGCGTCGGACCACGCGATGTCGGAGCGGAGCTTCTTGCGCGTCATGTATTGCGGACCAGGCGCGTCTTGTAGCCGGCCTCGCCGAAGTCGGCCTCCGCGACGAGCAGCACGCGGCTCCGGAACGTGAGCGCGGCCCGCACCTCCTTCTCTATCTCCTCGGCGAGCGCGGTGTCGGACTCGTGCCCGTTGACGACCTCGACCTCGACCGGCACGGGCGGGTCGATGCTGACGTCCGGGCCAAGGCGAACGACGCGGGCGCGCCCGGTGACGCGAGGCCGGAAGCGGCCGACGACGGCGAGGATGGCCGACGGGTACACGTTCACGCCGCGCACGATGAACATGTCGTCGGCGCGGCCGAGGACGCGCATGCGAAACGTCGCGCGCCCGCACCCGCAGTCGCCGCCTTCGATGCGGACGATGTCCCCGCCGAGGAAGCGCACGACCGGCATCGCCTCGCGCGTGAGGTGCGTGTACACGAGCTCGCCGGTGGCGCCGGCCTCGATGGTCATCGGCTCGCGCGTCTGCGGGTCGACCATCTCGACCCAGACGTGGCCGCCGCCGCAGAAATGCATGCCCTGCTGAGCCGGGCACTCGCCGAAAAGGGATGGCGCGACGTCACCGATGCCCATCACCTCGTCGACCGTCGCGCCCAGCACCTTCTGGATGTGGTCGCGGACGGCCGGGATGCCGCCACCCGCCTCGCCGCCCGTGACCACGTGCGCGATCGGCGCGATCTTCTCGCCGGACTTCTCGATCCGGTTGGAGAGGTACTGCGCGAAGGACGGCGTCGTCATCAGCGTGTCGAAGAGGCCGCCGCGCAGCCCGAACATGACCCGGTCGGTGTCGCCAGGACCGACCGGGACGACGCGGCAGCCAATGCGCGAGAGCGCGAAGAACGTGTGCCCTGCGACGAATGGTCCGGCGCCGTAGGTCGTCAGCACGCCGTTGTGGTCGTGGATGCCCGACGCGTAGTACGTGCGCGTGCCGATCGCGGTCCACGACTCCATGTCCGAAGGCGTCAGCGCGAGGACGCTCGGCGTCCCCGACGTCCCGCTCGTCTGGTAGACGCGCTTCACGCGCTCCGGCGGCACGCAGAGGTTCGCGCCGAGAGGCGGCCCTTCGTCAATCGCCTTCTTGAGGTCGTCCTTGGTGGTGAACGGCAGTCGCGCGAGGTCCTCGAAGGCGACGCGCGACGTGCCGACGCCGGCCTCGCGCCACGCCCGCCGGTAGTGCTGCGAGTGCTCGGAGACGTGCGCGAACTGCGTCTCCCACGCCGACGCGGCGCGGAGAAAGGCCTGCTCGTGGTGCTCGGTCTCGACCTCGCGGTCCCAGATCCAGTCGGCGTCGCAGCCGTCGCTCGGAAGACGTCCGCTCTGCGCCACCTCGGAGATCCTAGTCCGCGAAGGGCGGTCCGTCGGGCAGCTGGGCCGCGTCGACCCAGGTGCGGAGATGCGCCTCGGCCAGCTTGCGGGCGCCCTCGAACGGACCGTCAGGGTCGCGCATCGCCTCGGCGGTCAGCTCGCGCACGCGCCTCTCGACTGCGGCCACCGCCTGCTCGCCGGTCGTGAGGCCCTGGGTCGCGTATCCGATCGTCGCGCCGGAGTTGCAGACGAAATCGGCGAGCGCGACGATGCCGCGAACGCGGAGGACGGCAAGGGCGCCGCGCGAGTAAGGGACGTTGGCCGCGGGCGCCACGACCCGGGCGCGCAGCGAGCGGGCGCGGGCTTCGTCGATGACACCGATCCGCGCGCCGGGGACGAAGACGTCGGCCTCGACGTCGAAGAGGGCCGCCGCCGGGCGCACCTCCACGCCGACGTGCTCGACCAGGCGGTCGCCGTGAGCGGCGCGCAGGCGGAGGAGGTCGTCCACGTCGAAGCCCTCCGCGCGCTCGACGAAGCCGTGGATCGTCGAGAACGCGATGACCTTCGCGCCGCGGTGCGACATCTCGAGCGCGGTCGCGCCGCCGACCTTGCCGAAACCCTCGATCGCGACGGTGCGGCCGCGCAGCGAGCCGAGCGCCGTCTCGGCGGCGACGGCCACGCCGAGGCCGGTGATGAAGGCGTCGAGCGGCATGCCGTTTAGGTCGGTGTGCATCAGGTCGCCCTGGTCGGTGCTGTCGAGCGAGCTGAGGTCCTCGGGCCGCGTGCCGAGGTCGGTCGCGGTGAGGAACCTGCGCTTCTCGACGAGCGGCCGCACCTCGTCGCAGTACCGGCGCATCGCGTCGTCGCGGTCTGCTTCGGACGCGCGAACCGTCGCCTTGGCGCCGCCGAAGTTGACGCCGAGGACGGCGAACTTGTAAGTCATCGCGCGCGCGAGGAGCTGCGTCTCGCGCTCAGTCACGTCGGGCGCAAGCCGGGTGCCGCCGGCGCTGGTGGGGCAGTCGAAGTCGAACGCGACGTAAGCGTCGACGGTCTTGAGCCGAAGCGTCCTCACGCCCTCACCCTAGCCCTCTCCCGCAAGCGGGAGAGGGGAAATACAGTTGTCACGATGGCTCTGCTCCTCCCCACCACCGTGGTCGGCAGCTACCCGCAGCCGGACTGGCTGGTCGACCGCGCGATGCTCGGCAGCCGGCTACCGCCGCGCGTCCGCGCGAAGGAGATCTGGCGCGTTGCCCCGCAGTACCTCGAGCAGGCGCAGGACGACGCGACGCTGATCGCCATCCGCGACCTCGAGCGCGCGGGGATCGACATCATCTCGGACGGCGAGATCCGGCGCGAGAGCTACTCCAACCGCTTCGCCACCGCGCTCGACGGCATGGACCTCGACAACCCCGGCTCGGCGCTCGACCGCACGGGCCATCCGAACCCCGTGCCGCGTGTGGTCGGGCCGATCAAGCGCACGCGTCCGGTCGAGCTGCGCGACGTCGAGTTCCTGCGCGCGAACACCACGCGCCGCATCAAGGCGACGCTCCCGGGCCCCTTCACCATGTCGCAGCAGGCGCAGGACGACTACTACAAGGACGAGGCCGAGCTCGCCATGGCCCTCGCCGCGGCGGTGAACGAGGAGATTCGCGACCTCTTCGCCGCCGGCGCCGACGTGGTCCAGATCGACGAGCCCTACCTGCAGGCCCGATCCGAGAAGGCCGCGCGCTTCGCCATCCCGGCCATCAACCGCGCGCTCGAAGGCATCGCCGGCACGACGGCGCTGCACACGTGCTTCGGCTACGCGCACATCGTGCACAACCGCCCGACCGGCTATCCGTTCCTGGAGGAGCTCGCAGGCGTGACGGCAAAGCAGATCTCGATGGAGTCGGCGCAGCAGAAGGTCGACCTGTCGGTGCTCGACGCGCTGCGCGGCAAGCAGCTCATCGTCGGCGTGATCGACCTCTCAGACGACAGCCCGGTCGAGGACGTCGCGACCATCGCGGCGCGAATCCGCGAAGCTCTCCGCCACGTCGAACCGGAGAACCTCATCGTCGCGCCCGACTGCGGCATGAAGTACCTGCCGCGCGAGAAGGCGTTCGGGAAGCTGTCGGCGATGGCGAAGGCGGCGGCGCTGGTCAGGACTGAGCTGGGCCAGGCTCAGGCGATCGTTCCGTAGATCTGCGGCTGCTGAGTCGGCGCGCCGGCGCCGGACGGCCCGGTCTCGATGGTGACGGCCATCAGCGAGTATCCGCTCAGCGACTTACGCAACGCGAAGACGGCGTCACCGTTCGCGCTCGGCACGAAGACGCCGGCCGGGTCGGCGCGATTGCTCGAGGTGACCAGCCAGACCTCGTAGACCTTGCCGGGCGGCAGCTCCGGCAGCCCCGAGAAGGTGACGACCGCGACGCCTTCGGACCTCACGTCCACGGCGCTCGCGCTCACACCCGCGAGCGGGCCGTGGCCCTGCAGCGAGAAGTGCGTGCTCTGCGTGGTCGCCGGCGGCGTGCCGTGCGCGATGGTCTGACCGACGAGGTAGCCGGCCCCGAGGGCGACGATCACGATTGCCGCCACAGCGCTGAGCGGGAGCCGGAATCCCGGACGCTGCGGCAGCGGTCGCCGCAGCGGCACGACCTCGGCGCCCTCGCGGGCCGCCGCGAGGATCCGCTCGCGAAGCTCCGCGGGCGGTGCAACCGGCTCGACCCCGAGCGCCAGCGCGTCCAGGATCGGCTCGTCCATCTCGTTTTGCTCAGACATCTACAAGGCCTCTCTCCCTCAGATACGCACCCAGCTTCTCGAGGGCAAGTCGCATGCGGCCTTTGACGGTGCTGAGGGGCACGCCGGCCAGCTCCGCGACCTCCGCCTGCGTGAAGCCGCCGAAGTAGGCGAGGAGAACCGCCTGCCGTTGCTCGTCCGGCAGCGACTCCAGCGCGGCGCGCACCGCCGCGCGCTCCTGGGCGCCCGCGGCGAGCTCGTCAGGCCCGGCGGTCGACGAAGTCACCTCGGGCTTCAGGGCCAGCTCTCGCCGTTCCTGCAGCGAGCGCCCCCGCAGCAGGTCGATCGAGCGGTTGCGCACGGCCGTCGTGAGCCAGGCCCGCAGCGTCCCGCGCGAATCGTCGAATCGCGCGGCGCCGTTCCACAGCTTCAGGAACGCCTCCTGCACGACGTCCTCCGCCTTGCCCGAGTCGCCGAGGATCCGCAGCGCAAGCGAGTACGCCAGCCCGCCGTACCGGTCGTACAGCTCGGCGAGCGCCGCCTCGTCGCGGGCCGCCAGTGCGGCCGCAAGGTCGCGGTCGGGCGCGTTGCGCACCCGCAGATTCTGAGGCTCCTAGGTTTCGACGAGCTCCACGGCGAAGCCGTTGCCGCCGGGGTGCCGGCGCCCGGTCAGCTCGCCCACCGGAGAGTGCTTCGGCGCCGCGATGGCCCAGGACTCGGTCTCGATCAGCCGCCGCCCCCAGCCCGGGTCCTGCCGCGCGCGCTCGCGCGCCGAGTACAGCGCCTTCGACATGAGCTGGATGCCGTCGAGGCCGGGCAGCTTGCCGATCTTCTCGTCGATCGCGAGGAGCTCCTCCTCGCCCTGCTCGTCGTCGAAAAGGTAGAGCGCCAGCGCGTCGACCTCCTCCTGCTTCTTCACGCCCTTGCCGACCGGCACCCAGACGCGGTTGAGCATGAACCGGTCGAAGCGCTGCGCCGCCTCGTTGTCCGAGAGCCACTCCTTGGCCGAGTTGTAGTAGAAGGCGAAGTGCCGGCGCTCGTCCTTGATGATCCGCGAGAGCAGGTCCGCGAGCACCGGGTGCTTCGACCTGCGGATCAGCGCGCCGTAGCCGGTCAGCGTCGTCAGCTCGTTGATCGCGCCGATCGACAGGTAGACGGCCGAGAAATCCTTCGACAGCCACGAGCCCGCCATGGTGCTGAGGATCGACAGCGTGTTCTGCACCCCGAGGTTCGCGCGCACGCGCGCGATCCGGTCCTGGGTGTCGAACTCGATGCCGTAGAGGTTCAGCAGCTTGCCGAGGTTCTCTCCGTGCCAGAGCTCCTCGTAGTTCCAGCACGCGAGAAACGCGGTGAGGATCGGGTCCATGCACGCCCGCGTCACGAGCAGGTGCGACAGGTAAAGAGGGACGTGGTTCTCGATGTCCATCATGTAGTGGAGGCAGTACAGGTCGCCCTTCGAAAGCGGGTGCTCGGCGACCTCCTCCCACCGCACGCCGGCGGTGTCGAGCTTCTTCGACTCCTCCTTGTAGCGCTCGATGCTGAAACTCATCGTGCTTCCCCTCCTCGCGTGTCGATCGATCCAGTTCGGCCCACGCCCCTCTCTACGAAGGTCGCGGCCGGCCGGCACATTTTCCGCGCCGCATGATGCACCGGATCGGGTCCAGGGCGCCGACCAGGTTGGTCTGGCCGGTCAGCCGGCCCGCAGGATCCTCATCGACTCGGCGGCCGCCTTCATCCATTCGGGATGCATGAGCCAGCTCTCGACGCCCCAGAGCAGGACGACGTTCAGCGGGTCCTCCCGGTAGATCCTCGACTCGGCAAGCAGGTCCGCCGGGGTGAAGGTCGTCCCGTTCGACCAGGGCTGGGCCTGCATCTCGGTCAGCCAGACCTCCTTTCCCTGCGCCTGCGCCAGGCCGGCCCAGTAGCGGATCGTTTCCGCCTTCCACGACGTGCGCAGCGCGATGGTCGTGAACCGGATCGGCACGCTCGGGCCGTCCACGTAGATGTCGAGGCCGAGCGCGTCAGCCTGGTCGAGGGTGGCCAGCGGATGCCCGCTCGGGTAGCCGTGCATCATGTTCAGCAGCGGCGGGTTCTGCTGCTGGACCCAGTCGACGATCACGTTCCAGGCGTTGAAGGTCGTTGTGACGGCGCGGTGCACCGGGTCGATGCGGTGTACCTCGTCGATCTCCCACTGCATCTGCGCCGGGTCGATCTGGTCCGCGCCGGTGACGTCGTTGACGACATAGTCGTTCGGCTCGTTCTCGACCTGCCACGCGTAGAGGAGCGGCGAGTCGCGGTAGCGCAGCACCGTGGCGTCGAAGTACGTGCGGTAGGCCGCGCCCTGCTGGACGATGCCCAGCTGCGGCTGCTGTCGCGGTCCCGCCCAGGCGGGTGAGTGGAGCTCCGGGTAGACGAAGTTGCGAGCGCCGACGGTGAGCACCACCAGCGTCGGCCGCTTCGCGGTCACGTTGTGCTGCCGAACGATCTCGAGCATCGCGTCGACCGACGAGAAGTCGAGCGTTCGCGGGTCGGGCTGGGTCTGGTCCCAGTAGACCGGGAGCCGAACGAGGTCGGGCTGCGTGTCGTAGAGCAGGGTTGCGAGGTCGGCCGACGGGTCGCTGTGCATCCACTCTGAGAGCTCAGGGCTGTAGCTGAACCCGACCATCGGAGCGTGCAGCGGCGCCCCCGGCGGGACCTCGCTGCCGAGCAGCAGGGCGCCGACGAGCAGCGCCAGCAGGCCCGCGAGGGCGCGTGACGCTGGATCGATGGCGCGAGATCGGAAGTTGCGGCGCACGTGAGACCCGGTTATCTCACCCAACGCCGGGGCCTCTGCGAGGCCCGGTAACAGGTTGCGCCACAGGGGCGTTTCTCGAATTCACGCGTTGCACTTCCGTTGACGAAGGGCGCACGGCTGTGAGCGAGATATCGACGAGGCGGGTGCGCCAGCCGTACGACGCCCGCGCCCGCAATCCGATTCCAAGTGTGTGGTTCATCGTCCTGGGTTTCCTTCTCGCCGGCCTCATCGGGCTCGGCGCGTTCTTCTTTCCTTTGCTCCAGTCTTCCACAACGCCCGTTGTCACCTCGGGCGGCGGAATCATCAACCCGATCACCGTGACCGGACCCACCGAGCCGTTCACAGTGCTTCTGCTCGGCTCTGACGACGACTCGAAGTTCGTCCAGGACCACTACAACACCCAGTCGATGATCCTCGTCCGGATCGACCCGACCTCGAAGTCGGTGACCATGCTTTCGATCCCGCGCGACCTCTGGGTCGAGATGCCGGGCGGCGGCATGGGCAAGATCTCGACGGCCTCGCACGACGGCGGCGTCGAGGCGGCCGTGGCGGTGGTCGAGAGGGACTTTCACGTGCACGTCGACGACTACGTCTGGATCGGCCTCGAGGGGCTCGTCAAGCTCGTCGACGCGATGGGCGGGGTCGACCTGACGGTCACCAACCCGGTCCTCGACGACTTCTACCCCGCCGACGTCAACACGAAGACCCCGTACTCGTACTACCGCGTCGCGCTGATGCCGGGTGCGGTGCACCTCGATGGAGTGCACGCGCTGCAGTACGTCAGGTCGCGCCACGGCGACCTGCGTGGCGACTTCGCGCGGTCGGAACGGCAGCAGGAGCTTCTCCTCGCGATGAAGGACGAGGCGAGCCGCCTCAACGTCACAAGCCTCCCCGACCTGGCCGCGGCGCTCAACGGCGAGGTCAAGACGAGCATGAGCCTCGAGCGCGTGCGCCAGATCTACTCGGTGCTGGACCAGTACAACGGATCGAAGATCAAGCGCGTGGTGCTCGTCCCTCCCTACACGTCGGAGGGCTGGGCCGACGGCCAGTCGGTCGTCTTCCCGGACTGGAACGCGATCCTGCCGGTCGTTCGACAGACGTTCCCATGATGCGCGCTTTCGTCTATGCCGCGGTCGTCGCGGCGATGGTCGCCTTCGGGTTCGGCGTCTACCACGCGGCCGCCGTGCTGAAGACGACCCATCGCGAGGTGATCCGCCCCACCGCGCAGAGCGGCCCCTCGCTCGCCGGCACGGTGTACGTCGCGCAGGACGGCGCGCTGTACCGCCTCGAGGGCGGGCGCTTCACGCAGATCACCGACAACGCCGGCTGGACCGAGCCGGCAGTCTCGCCGGACGGCACGCAGCTCGCCGCCGTGCGGCGCATCGGCAACTACTCCGACGTCTACCTGCTGAGCACCCAGGGCCGCGTCATCAAGCAGCTGACCCACCACAGCGCGCGCCAGGCCGAGTACAACCACTGGTCGTTCTTCCCGCGCTTCAGCGCCGACGGGACCAAGGTCTTCTACAGCTACGACGCGAAGGACCCGGGGAGCTACGAGGTCGACCTCGCGATCTTCTCGCTCGACATCAACACCGGCGTCGCGGTGCAGTGGACGGAGCCGAACCCGTACACCGGCGGCGACGTCGACCCGATCCCCATGAAGGACGGGCGGCTACTGTACACGAAGTACTCGATCGACGAGAAGTCTCAGGTGCACTCGCAGCTCTGGCTGCAGGCGGGGCCAGGCACCGAGGGCGTCGCGCTCACGCAGCCGGAGGACAACTGCGCTTCGCCTGCGCTCGCGCCCGACGGCAGCACGGTGGCGATGATCTGCCGGCGCGACCAGCTGCAGTCGGCGGACGTCGTGACCGAAACGTTCGCCGGAGACGTGACGCTCTCCGCCCCGGTCGTCCTCGCGAGCGGCCGCCTTGCGGCCGCGCCGGCTTTTGCACCCGACGGCCACACCGTCGTGTTCCTCGCGCCGGTCGAACCGGGCGGCGCCTTTCAGCTCTGGTCCGTGCCGGTGACGACGACAGCGTCCGGCGCCGCCGCCAAGGCGCTGACGTCCAGCGTCGGCCTGGACGCGACGTCCGCGCCGGCGTGGGCGCGCTGAAGCTCTCGGCCTCCTCCCGCAGTCAGCGTTCCGCAAATCACCGCAAACGCAGTAGCCGTGCAATTCGCGCCGCACGTTTTTTCGATAGGAGCGTCTGAAGAAAATGCTGAAAGGACGGAACGACAGGGGCCAGGGGGCACGACCGGACGTACCGGACCTGCGGACGCAGTGGGAATCACTGCTGGACCAGGTTTGGCGTTCTGAGGCGGATTGGCGGCTGTGGGACCGGCTCGACGCGGCGGTACGCATCGAGACGATCCGCGAGCAGCGAGAGACCAGGCAGCAGGACAGGCCTGCGGCTTAGGCAACGCCGCGGGTGGCTGGTCGGTAAAGCCAACCACCCGCACGTTGCTTAGTTGAGGTGCCGGCCGGCAACGGTTTGGCGCCTCGCACTCTTCCCAGAGAACGGACCATCAGGAGGATGGATGGCATGGCGGAAGTCAGATGCGACGTCTGTGACGAGCAGTTCGACACCGAAAACGAGCTGATGCAGCACAAGGCGAAGATGCACGCGGGCCAGTCGGGCACGGGCATGGGCACCGGCGGGGGCGAGATGGTCGACGCGCGCGAGGGCATGATGCCTCAGCCGCAGGACGACGAGGACCTCGAGGCGCCCGACATGCCGCGGGCGGCAAACGAGTAACGACCGTCTCCCAGCAGACGGGCCCGGCGGCGCGACGCGCCGCCGGTTTTTTTTATGCCTGTGCGGATTTCGCGGGCAACGCGAGGTCGAAGGTCGCGCCGCCGCCCGGCGTGTCGCTGACGTTGACGGTTCCGCCGTGCGCGCCCGCCACCGCCGCGACGATCGAGAGCCCGAGCCCGGCGCCACCGCTGTCGCGGCTGCGGCTCGGGTCGGCGCGGTAGAACGGCTCGAACACTCGCGACCGTTCGTCGGCCGGTAGCCCGCGCCCATGGTCCGCGACGGTGACGTGCGCGGTGCCGTTGGCGGTCGCGAGCCGCACCTCGATCGGCGTTTCCGGAGGCGTGTGCACCACGGCGTTGCGCAGCAGGTTGCCAATCGCCTGCCGAAGGCGCGTGTCGTCGCCGGACACGAGGAGATGGTCGGGCGCGTCGAGCGTTATCTCGCGCTTCGGCGACACGACGCGCGCGTCGGTGACGGCGTCACGCGCGATGGCCTGGAGGTCTACGTCCTTCTTCTCGAGCGGCCTCCCCTGCCCCAAGCGCGCGAGGACGAGCATGTCGTCGACCATCTCGGACATGCGCACCGCCTCCTCCTCGATGCGCCGGCGCGCGACCGCGGAATCCTCTGGCGACTTCTCGGCGCCGCGCCGCAGCATCTCGGCGTAGCCGCGCACGGAGGTCAGCGGCGTCCGCAGCTCGTGCGAGGCGTCCGCGATGAAGCGCCGCAGCCGGCCCTCTGAGGCCGTGCGCTCGGCGAACGCCGACTCGATCTGCGCGAGCATGCCGTTCAGCGCGAGGCCGAGCCGCCCGATCTCCGTGTCGGAGGTGGCGGGGTCGACGCGGCGGCTGAGGTCGCCGGCCGCGATCTCCTGCGCGACGGCGCGCATCCGGTCGAGCGGGCGAAGGCCGATGCGCGTGATCGCGAACGCGATCACCGCGCTCGCGACCAGGACCGCGAGCCCCACCAGGCCTTCGACGAGAAGCAGCTGGTTCAGCGTCGCGTACACGTCGTCCATCGGGATCGCCAGCAGCACGTAGTTGCCGCCCAGCGAGTCCTCGGGCCAGATCGCCGCTCGGTAGTGCGCGACGCCGGCGGTGCCGTCGAGGGTCACGAGCGCCGGATGGTTCTCGGTCGCGGAGGGCAGCGAGCGCGGCGGCACGGGCAGGGCGCGCGAGGTGCTGTCACGGAAGTCGTAGCGCAGCGGCCGTCCGATCTCGGTCCCGTCCGGCCGGTACAGCTCGAGCACTGTGCCGATCGGGAACTGGCCGTTCTCCGCGGCCTCCTGCCGCCCGCCAAGCTCCCCGATTGCGGCGATACGCCCGCCGGACAAATCGCTGTCGACACGGTCGAGCAGGAAGTGCTGGAGCACGACGTACGTGGCGGCGCCCGAGGCGATGGTGAGCACCGCGACCAGGGCGACGATGCCGAGCACGAGGCGCCCGCTGAGCGAGCGGGTCACAAAGTCCTCCTAAGCGCGCGGCGCGCGAAGCACGTAGCCGACGCCCCGCACGGTCTGCACGAGGGGCGGCTCGAAGCGATCGATCTTGCGGCGCAGGTAGCTGATGTAGGTCTCGAGGACGCTCGCGTCGCCGCCGAAGTCGTAGTGCCACACGTGGTCGAGGATCTGGCTCCGCGTCAGGACGCGGCCGGCGTTGATCAGGAGGTAGCG